>OLVP01001854.1_pt1 | contig 11333 bp, 10 predicted proteins | sample 1673281 | NCBI WGS metagenome assembly OLVP01 (sample SAMEA3178940, study PRJEB25190) | human gut metagenome | biome: human gut; feature: human-associated habitat; material: faeces | place: Austria | collected 2013
TATATTCAACAACTCTATAATCATCATTTATTTTTAATAATTTAACCTCATAACTATCATGACCATCATTTGATATTTGGTCATACTGATCTATCGTACTCCAACCTACCCTTACATTAAATATAATATAATCCTATTGCAATCCTCAAATTAACTCTAACAATTATCAAAAGCAATCAAAAAAGGCCAGAATCCCGACCTTCCCTTATCATTCTCTATTCACTTCACCACATATACCGCTCTCACAAACCGTTCTATTTTATCACTACCATATGTATCGTACTTTTACTTACCCCGAACTGCTTCGCCGTCTGCCGCACCGTCGCTTTATGTTCAATGATATAATATGCGATCTCTACTGCCCTCTCCTCAATATAATCTTTCACAATATTCCCCTATAAACATCGTTTTTACAACATATGCAAGGAATTTGTATGATATGAATTCAAATTGATACCCTTTCCATGCCCCCCTGTCACACTCCTGCATGCACTAACACATACTTTTGTCCCACTACTTTTAACCCAATCCACCAAAATAACTCTATCAGCTTTTTAAAGCCTTGAAATCGTTTCAGCTCAGTAGCCTGTCCTCCACAGAAAATATAGTGTAATCTGAATTTTTACCAGACTTTTATAAAGACCTAATCACCACACCATTTTTCTTGGCATTCATATAAACATTCTGAAACTGCTTTTTCATATTTGTTCCAATAGCAATATTATATGGAATAACTAATCCATCCGAGATGATTACATCACGAAATGATATAAACGTTGCTTTCATAAATAACGGCAATGGAGCACCAAAGAACATTTCTTCCCAACTGGAAATGATTCCGCTCACCTGATATACCTTTTCATCCTCCGAGATAAAAATAGTCCCCTTTTTCAAATGCCGTTCCATAATAAAATTTCCTTGAACTCGCCGCTTCCACCCAGCAATAATCGCCTTGTGTTCCTCCGCCAGATTTTCCCCTCGCTCTTCTAAATATCGGTCTATAAGTGTTACGTTCTCCCACAATACATTTGCAATTTCTTTTATCTCTTTCGGATTCAAACTTTTAATATTTGTTATGTTCTTAACCCTTTTATTAACTTTACATTTCTCGTTCACATAATCAAGCAGCGGAAACCATAATTCATAAAACAATTTTCCGTCTTTCTCTGAAAGCGTCATCTCTTTTATCCTCCTGTTATCTATCTAAACCGAAACCCATATTCTTTTTTCAGTCTCTCATATATCTCAAACGCCACCGGACAGACTTCCACCGCATTAAGCACACTATACAGGCTCTGCAATCTATCCGGTTGATCCGTATAAGGATATTTTTTACAGCTCTCCGGTCTGCATTCTCCTAATTTGCAATTACCGTCCTCTTGCAGAAAATCGCATGGCTTATTCTTTGTCTCATATGTATCTTCCACTTCATTTTTAATCAGGTATCTCTCAACAAATTGCTCTTTTGTCAAATCCAAAAATTCCGCATCTCTTTCCAAATCTTCACTCGGAATACTTCCATAATACATTTTGCAGCAATTTCTGCACCTACTGCAATCATAATTTGAAAACAATTCATCGTGAAGTCTTTTAAACTGCTTGTCCAGTTCTGTTTCATCCGCATGGCATTTTAAAAATGTGCGAAATTCAAGATTCTCATTTTCTTTTTTCTTTGCTTCAAATTTCACTTTCCTTGGTACAATCATCATTTTTCTCCTTCCATTCCTTTCACTTCTGTACTACCAAATACAATTTCCAACAGTTCCGCCGCTACCTGATGGTCTTTAATGCGCATCAAATTGTCCCACACATCTTCTTTCCCCAACAGATTCATACCGCCATGCCACACCAATTCATCATCTATGACAGCAAATCTTTCTTCAATTTCTGCTTTTGTCACGACATGGATAGCAGCCTGCTTCATCTCCTGAATCAACTCGTAACACATATCAACATTTCCATATACAACCTGATCCGGCTCCGTTGTAATAACTGTAACTCTCACCCCATGTTCTTGCCGTTCTTTCACCAGAGACAATAATCTGTCAATCTTCTCCTGCCGGATATTCGGACTGGAAATTACGATAGATTTTTCTGCTTCTACCAAGTCTTGTTCAAATTTTTCTGTATAATTCCCTGAGTCAAATATCGCATGAACAACCTGCTTATCTTGCTGTTCTCCTATCCAAACGGAAAACCCTGTTTTCTTATAGGTTCGAAGTCGTTTTCCATACATTTTATTAAATTTCTTCATGTGTGCATCAATATAGTCATACACATAAACCGCTTCTTTCCCCTCATGATCACGATTCAGTCTTCCAATATACTGTACCAAACGTCCTTCCGCAGACACCGGCGCGGCAATCATCAATACATCCAACCTCGGGAAATCAAATCCTTCTCCAATCTTTTGACCGGTCGCAATCAATATAAGACTTTCTGTCCGAGGAACCTGTTTTAATTGCATCCGTATTTCTGTATTTTCTCTATCAGAATTATCCCCGTACAAAAGAAATACATGATCAGCTTCATCTTTTAACATGTCATACAGAATTTTTGCATGTTCTTTGTATCGTGTTAATATAACCGGTGTCTGTTTCTGTGAAATACATTTCTTTATATCATTTGTAATCATTTCATTGCGCACCTTGCTAGTACTGATCAGGCTATATGCTTTATTGATATCATTCCTGCTCTCGACAGTATCAATTACTCTTGTATATCTCGGAACAAAATAATGTCCTATTCCCTGCTCCTCAGCTCTATCCAATGCAGTAAATCGATGCCTTAACGGCCCCAGCATCATATAGATAATCTTGTCCAGATGATCGCCTCGTTTTGGCGTAGCAGAAACTCCATATACATATTTTGCACTGATTTTCTGCAATACTTCCATATATGTATGTGATGCCGCATGATGGCATTCATCTACAATAACCATTCCATAAGAATACTTCAGATTTTGAAATTTCCCCTTGCTATACATAGAACCAACCATTGCAACATCTATAATCCCTGTCAACGTATTTTTTGTTCCATGTAAAATCCCAATCGTACTGTCTCGCTTTTTCTTTCGTCCTGTCTTCGTCTCATACTCCGGCAGTTCTTCCCTGATATCGAGAAATTTATTCAGCTCGTCCACCCATTGAGTAAGTAAATCTTTACTCTGTAATAAAATCAGTGTATTCACCTTTCGCTCCGCAATCAGATAACTGCACACCACAGTTTTCCCAAACGCAGTTGCCGCTTCCAATACACCATCCGAATGCCTTAACAGCTGTTCTGCCGCGAGTTCTTGCTGCAATCGCAAGTCTCCGTTAAATGAGACTCTAATCGGTCGACCTGTTTCCCTTTGATCAGATATCTCAACCGGAATTCCTGCTTTCGTACATTCCTCAGAAATTCGTTCCCTGAATCCCCGTGGCACTTGAATATAGCCATCAATATCTTTTCCTAAATACACAGCGCTGAAATTATAATAATTCGAATATCCTAATCTTTTGTTTTTATAGAATTCCGGATTGTCAAAAGCCGCCAAACTGCGAATCTGATTTTGTATTCTCGGCATAAGATTCAGCGTATCGACATAAACGCCATTGCTGAGTACCATATGAAGTTTACCTACAACATCTTCTTTCATAAACTCGCATTTCTTTTTCCATGGCTTGGGTCTGTTCTTTATATCAGTACCTGCAAGCTTTCCTTTGCTTTCCGCTAGTTCTGCCTGCCATTTTGCCATATATTTTTCTATATCCTCTATGCTGAGTTTTTCTGTCCGATTAAGCAAAATGTCCCATTGTTCCGGATAGACATTCCAGTTTTTATCCACAAATGCACTGTTTCCATTTTTAAGCGCCTGCCCTTGCAATGGCAGCGCAATCAGATTGCCAATACTGCTTGCTACGTCCTGTGATGGATACATTCTGTCATAATAATGAAAGGATTTCAGATTAATAGATGCAGAACCTTTGTCCAGTAACAAAAAACCAAAATTTCTGGCTAATGAAGCTGATATTGCTTTTTGAAAGAATATCCACACATGGGCGCCTTTTCCGGAACGTGAACGCTCAATCAAAGGCTTTATCCCATTAATCTCACATATTTTTCTGAGTGCATCTACTTCTTTATGCCATTCACTATCTACATTGGCAAAATCTGTTGCTTCTGCACCTTTTTCGTGATTATCAAAATCGAACACGATAAATCTGCATGTCCCATCCGGTAACAGCGGATACACACCAATCACATCCGAACCATCTTCTTTATATCCCAGTAGATGAGCAATAATTTTCTTCACATCCAGCTTGATCCATTTTTTATTATCGCATTCATCACAAATCATCTTTTCTCCACGCTGTTTCGGACACAACTTAAAATCCCATCTGTTATCACATTGTGGATAATAACCTCCATTCTTACCACGTCTGGCAAAGACATCTTCTCTTCCCCAAAACATCGAAAAGAAACGTATTGCCATCTTTTCTGTAATAAATTGGGGATGAACAATGCGCGCTCCTTGATCAAGATCATACTCTTCTGCATTTTCTATCGTCTCTTCAAAGGGATGGATCTCTTCATATGGAATGTTCTCTTTTTTCAGCTTGTCTTTTAACAGCCTGTTTTCATATTCAAATAGTCTGACGAGTCTTCTTAATGATTCTGTATCATATGCTTCTATATTCATACTTGACACCTGTAATTCTCAATACGCAATCTCCATTTTATAGATATGGTTCTATCGTAAACACCGTCTATTCTCCAACCTTTTCACTTACCAATTCAAATAGATTTTCTTTCCTTCTGTCTGACTGATTATTTCTTTGACATCTTTCTGATAATCATAATATTTTATTGGCAAGTCTGGATTTAACTTATCGATAATCGAATGCAATTTCATATCTGATAGTCTGGAATTCACTTCGATTTAATTGTTTCAACAGTTTCTCTATATCATCTACATATCCTATTTTCACACAATCCGGAAAAGAAGGATTTGTCAGAATATACATTACTCCCTTTTTATCTCTCATATTTTAGTCACGCCTTAAAATCAATTATTCCTGCAACATCCTCAAATACCCATCCAACCGTTCCTTCAAATATCCTGCGAACAATTTCTCCATCGCTCCCAGATTATGTTTCCCATGATACTCATCAAAGGCATTATAATACGCAATTCGATCTGTAAATTTAATATCAATCGGTGAATACCCTGCTTTCATCAATTCCAGATTCACAAGCAAACGCCCCGTGCGTCCGTTTCCGTCGATAAAGGGGTGGATAGCTTCAAATTCAATGTGGAACCTTGCCAACTTCGGAATCATATGCTCCGTACTCTTATGATATTGTTCCAACAGTTTCTCCATCTGTGGCTGTATCATATAAGGTTGTCCCGGCTCATGCTTTGCCCCCATAATTCTCACCGGAACTCTGCGATATACACCTCTATCTTCCTTTTTATCCGCCAGCACCAAATAGTGGATTTGTTTAATAATGCTCTCGGAAATCGGAATCTTATCCTTTACCAACTCTCTCACAAAATCAAAGGCTTCTTTATGTCCAACCGCTTCCATATGGTCTTTCAATGGTTTCTTATCAATCGTCAATCCTCGCAAAACCATATCCGTTTCTCTCAGAGTTAGCGTATTTCCTTCAATCGCATTGGAGTTATACGTATATTCAACAATAAACTCCTCTGTAAGTCGTTCTATTTCACCTTGTGTCAGCGGTCTTTTAGAATCCAGTTCTTTTTTCTTATTATCTATAATCGTCAATAGACTTTCTGTCGTCTTGTAACGTCCTCCGGTTTCTTTGCAGTTTCAGGAATTTTCCAGCTTCGCCCTTCCCGAATTACATCCGGTATTCTCCCTTCGGAACACAAAACACGAACGCGACGATCTGATATATTCCATTTTTCAGCAGCTTGTTTTACGCTAATATACATAATTTACACCTCATCAATTATAATCACACTCATGTGATTATTATACTTTACATGCGGAACAATAGCAACGCTATCGGAATAATAATTCCCGCTAATCGGAACATTACTCAAGAACGAAGAAAAGCATCCAACTTTCGTCAGATGCTCGCATTGTTTTTATAAATCTTCTGCTTTATATACGAAATACCCCTCATAATAGTAACTATGATCTATTCCCTTCATATACATTTCTCTATTTTCAACTTTATCTGTCAGAGCCTGTTTTAAGATATATTTTATTTCAATATCTTTTATTGGACTTCTTTCCGTTGCAAGTAAATAATCTTCTTTATCAACAGCGCTCCAATCAATAACCATATTCAACTCTTTTTTCAAAATTAAATCAAGCCATATTCTTGTGCTTCTTCCATTCCCTTCCCGGAATGGATGCGCTATATTCATCTCTACATACTTTTCAATAATTTCTTCAAATGTTGACTGTGGCATCTTCTCAATATTCTCGATAGCCACCTGCAAATACATTACTGGTACAAATCTAAAATTTCCTTTTGCAAGATTTACAGTCCGTATTTCTCCTGCGAATTCATATATTTCCTCAAATAAATATTTATGGATAGCTACAAGCATCTGAAATGTTCCTGCTTCATAAACATCCAAATATCCATTTTCAAATAGTTCAACAGCTTTTTTCTTACTTATCTTTTCTTCCATTCTAGCCAGTTCTGTGGAATCTGTAATATGAAGTTTATTCTCTAAAGCCATATTTTTCTCCTTTCTTCCACCTGCTTTCTGTATTCTATTTTAACCGATTCCCATCTATAACACAATAAAATCACCAAAAGAAAAAGCCGCGTACAATATCAACCATCTTTCTCCCTATCCCAACAATCTCTTATATGTCAGATCTATGAAAAATGCCCCCAGCGGAGCGGTAATCAGTATCGCAACCACTGCAACTGTCAAAACAATTTCCCCACATGCTAAGCCCATTGCAAGTGGCACTCCACCAATTGCTGCCTGCACCGTTGCCTTCGGAGTATATGCAGTCATACAAAACAGTCGTTCTCTTCTACTAAACCTTGTTTTAATAAGGCATAAACACACTCCCACCATCCGAAAGGTAGTGTCAAAACTACCTGTTTTTTATTGTTTAAATCTATTAAAAACCTTGATTTTTAGGGAAATCTGCAATAAAAAGAGCATTGACCTCCCTTTTTTGGTATAATGTCAATCGCCAAACCAACATCCCCGAAAGGAGCCAATGCTCATGGACATTATACAATACTTACTTTCTTTTATTCAATACCAACACCAACAAATCTGCTGGCTTTTAAATTTTATCTGCAGATATATCCCTCTTAAACAGTGGGCTTTCGATGATTCTCATTCTCCCAAATATCAAAAATTCAAAGTTGATGAACTTCCGGTCATTAAAACCTTTGTCAAACAGGACTGGCAATTCCTTCTAGAATACTATACATGGAAGTATCACAAATCACTCAAACCAGTGCAACGACGCAATGGAAAATCCATTCCTGAAGATACCATCTGCCCCTTATGCGGTGCTCCACACCATTTCATCTATGACAACAATGGTGGAAACGGACAATACCAGTGTAAAGTTTGTGGTCAGACTTTCATCTCAGGTGAAGTAGCTTCTGTACCTGTTCGTTTCATCTGCCCTCACTGTGGTAAGACCCTTGTAGCTAAAAAAGATCGCAAGTTCTTTCGTATACATAAATGTGTAAATCCGAAATGTCCTTATTATCTGCACAATCTCAAAAAAGTTGAGAAGAAGGATCTAAAAGAGGACTATGGCAAAAATAAATATAAACTCCATTACATCTACCGTGAATTCACTGTAGATTTCTTTACCATGGATTTAAATTCACTACCTAAGAATGCTTCATCCTTAAAATTTTCCAAACACAACGCACACGTCATGTCTCTTTGCCTGACCCTACATATCAACCTTGGATTATCTCTAAGAAAAACATCCCAAGCACTAAAAGACCTTTACAACATCAGCATCTCCCATCAGCAGATTGCTAACTATTGCAAAACTGCGGCTGTTTGCATTAAGCCCTTTGTTGATCATTATGACTATAAAACAGGAGATGTTTTTACTGCTGATGAAACCTATATCAAAGTAAGAGGAATCAAAGCTTATATCTGGTTTATCATGGATGCTGCAAGTCGTTCTATCATCGGATACCAGGTCTCAGACAATCGAAGTGTCGGTCCCTGTATCCTTGCAATGAGAATGGCTTTTCGACATCTCACAGAACTACCGAAAAAATTTAAATTCATTGCAGATGGATATAGTGCATATCCACTAGCTGCCATGGAGTTTGCTAAAAAATTTAAAGATGATTTTAAATTTACCATCACACAGGTTATCGGTTTAACCAATGATGACGAAGTTTCAAAAGAATTTCGTCCTTATAAACAGATGATCGAACGTCTCAATCGCACCTACAAAGCTTCCTACCGAACTACCAATGGTTTTGATAATTATGAAGGTGCCAATTACGATTTAGCCTTATGGGTTGCTTACTATAATTTTCTGCGCCCACACAAGCACAATCATTATCAGGTACTCAACAAAGCTGATATGCTAAATGGCGCTGATAATATGCCAGGTAAATGGCAACTGCTCATTTTCTTAGGACAACAGACCATCTTAAACCTTCAAACTGAAAGTTCTAATTGTTCTTAGATTCCGAGCCTGAGGTAATATATCCAGCCATCGAAAGCAACGCTTTCGGCTTGCCCTTGATGGCACGCAAAAGAACTGCTACACTGCTGTATTCGACGGAAGAAGTTCTAACTGTTCTTGAGTTCTTCGCCGTCGGTGATTTATCTACAGCAGTTCTTTTGCGTGCTGTCAAGGGTGGCGTAAACTTACCTCAAACTAACATATCTGCAATTTTCAAGGTTCATCTGAGCCTTTTTCTTATCGCTCAGTTTTTCATAACTCAGTTGACACTACCGTTTTTTGCTTTTATTTTATTGTATTCATTGTAGCAGAAGATTTTCTAAAAATTCAGAAGAAGCTGACCAAAACTTCTTTTATATTTTGTATCCCGCACACAAAACACACGTTCTATTGATTCAGATACAGATACAAACTGATCAGCATCCATGTATCTGACATCGAACGCTGGTGATCCACGCGCAAAATATCCCGGATTTTATTGTAACGGTAAGTAAATGTATTCTTATGCATAAAACACTGTTTTGCTGCATTCTGGATGTTAAAATTATTTCCAATCAGGCTGCCTACAATTTCAATATAATTTTTCTGAAATTCATCTGGCAGTTCCTTTGCAAACACATTAAATATCTGCTGCAGTTCCTGACGTGGAATACAAGACATCAGATATTCTCCGGTAAAATCATAAAAATAAAAGGCCTGATGCTCTCCCGAAGCATGTCTTTCCAACCATTTACAGTGCTGGTACGCATAATAATACTGCGAAAAACTGGTCTGAAATGTTCCTATATAAAACGTGCACACAATCCCTTCTTCACGCATCCATTTTAGTGTACTTTTCAAATAGTCTGCCAGTAAAAACTTATAATCAGAAAACAGGTGCTCCTCTTTCAATGTTTTGAAGATTAGAATATAACGATCTTCGATTTTGAAACTGATGTCTTGTGTCAGATGTGCCGGACTGTTTTTTATGGACGATAAAAAGGCATTCTGATGTAGAGGTGACTGCAGGTGACAAAGAATCGGAATCCGAACCAAATCCTCCCTGTAATTCAATTCAGATGCCAGTTTCTGAATATCCTGTGGAGCGCGATATTGCTTTTGTGTCAGCATTTCCATAAAACGGTCTTTTCTCGTTTGTCTTCGAAATGCCTGCATCTTTTGATTCTCATATTTGATCAGTGTTTCAATTGCCATTTTGATGATTAAGGCAATGGGACGAATTTCTTCCGGATTTCCCGTTACACCGACTACTCCCTCCCGCTTTCCTTCAATATCGATTACCATATTAATTCCACTTAACACACCTGGGTATTCATTGTCATTTTCCGTCACCATAATATCACTTGTTCCATGTACGATCTGCCATGCAACTTCATGAAACTTTCCGATTCTCTCGGGATTGCGGCTGGCAATGATTACTCCCTGCTCATTCATGATGTTAACATTATAGCTGGTATATTTGGTAACCTGTTCAATCAGTTTTTCCGCCAGTGAATTTTCTAACATTGTCTGTTCCTCCCTGCCTGTTCGTTTCAGATCATTTCTTAAATTGTAGCAAGATTTTGTAGGAACTTCCAGAAGAATACGCTAAAAATCTGGAAGTGATGCAGAACTTTCTGAAAAAGGATTCCATTGCAGGAGATACAATTGTACTTTGCACAGCTATTTCGCCTGCAGAATTAGAAAAATTAGTAAATTGTGAATGGCTATGCTCTGATGGAGTAATTAAAATAAAGGCAGTTGAATTAAGTGCTTATTCGTGCGTACCACCAATTCCGGATAATTTTGAATGCTCGGAAATCGTGTGGGACTAATCTATAGATTCCAGTAAAATGGTAGGAGTCTTTATAGAAATGTATTAAATTTTATGTTACGAAGTAAAAATAACATATGTCTATAAATCAATTCAAAACAAGAAAATTTTACGCATTTTTATGTGATCTGATGCAAAAATTTTACACAAAAAAAGTATAATAAACAAATAGGTAATTGCAAAACAGGTTTTCAATCTTATTTTTGACAAAAAGAGAACAAAATAATTTTGTCAATGCTGATATGAGATTCTAATGGAGAAAAAATGATATTTTGCAAACGTCTAATAAGCAAAATGTACGAGGAGAGGTTGCATTGGAATTAATACTTATTTTGTTTCCTGGGATTATAGCAATAATTACTTCTGCATTAATGTCGAAGAAATGGGAGAAGCACGAAAAAGTTGATAAAGGAATAGAGCTGTGTTATTGGAAATTAAGTTACAGAAGAAAACTTATTCGAACACTGTGGATGATCCCAATAGCCATTTTCATTGTTCTTTGTTTTTACATCACATTCTGGTCAACTATTTGGACATTTTTAGTTGCAGTTGCTTTTGCAATGATACTGCTGATCCAGGCTATGTATAATTATAAAAAGTGGAAGAAAGAAGAGCAGAATATGTATTAAATAAATTATAAGAGCCGTTTGCTGTGGATACATCCATTTTTAAATTTTGTAAATATCGATAAAATTTTTCCATCTACTTTTGATGGATGATTTCACAATTTTTTCACTGTAGTGATTTAGAAAAATTGTATTCTTTAAGTTGATGAGGTATAATGATAGCAACAATTTGAATTTAGGGGTGGAAATATGGCATCAAGCAAGGAATACTTAGAGTTTATTTTAGGACAA
>OLVP01001856.1_pt1 | contig 11314 bp, 15 predicted proteins | sample 1673281 | NCBI WGS metagenome assembly OLVP01 (sample SAMEA3178940, study PRJEB25190) | human gut metagenome | biome: human gut; feature: human-associated habitat; material: faeces | place: Austria | collected 2013
CATTTCCCAATGGGGAATGAAATATATACCATGATTCTAACTATATTAATATCTGCATGATAACAGCCGGGAGGCATTGACAATTTGAGTCAACTTCCCGGCTATTGTTTTTTTCATTGACAGCTGGAGTTCCATTGTCAATGGCGTTTGCTTTACATTATTTTACGGAAAATATTTTATCACTTGACAAGCAAGGATGCAAACTGTGTTTTAAAACGACAAAGTTTCACCGTCGGCAGGGATCTTCACTCGAGAGAGAAGATTCTGTGATTCCAACTGCTCACTTAAAGAAGTGCGAGAAAGAGAAGCATGTGCCACATTATCCATATGACTGATAATAATATCGGCTTCTGGAGCGTGTGTGATTACTTGTGCCACATCTTCAGCATCCATAATCAGTCTGCCAAAATCAACAAGCTCCGCAGCACAAGCATTTAGTATGATAACATCAGGCTGAAACCGTCTCAAGTTTTCCTCTACCTGTTCATACCAAACGGTATCACCGGCAAGATAAAGTGTTTTTTCCTCTCCTTCCATCATAAACCCCATGGCAGAACCACAGGGAATCGTCACGCCATGTCGTGCCGGTACATTTGTCACGGTTATTTCTCCAATCGAAAGACCAGACTTCGGCAAGATTCTTACATCTTTAAATCTCGACCGAACAAAAACCTGCGCATCTTCGTTGTTCTGTACCAGCACGGGTGTTTCCTTGTTTAACATATTCCCAACTGTTCCGTCCATCTCCATATCAATATGATCCGGATGGATATGAGTAACAATATAATAGTCCACATCTGCAAGAATTTCATCAACCGTTGTGGGAAGCGGACAAATGGGCATGGAAATGAATGTTTTCTGAGAATCCGGCGTTTTAAAGGGAATGGATTCGGGAAGTCTGGCAAAGCAACCAAAACCGTCCTTGGGGGCGAGCCACGGATCGACTAAAAAAATCTTCCCCCCATAGTGAATTTTAATGGTTGCATTTCGTATCTGTCGAATTTGCATAATTTACCCTCCTGTTTAAATTTTTAATATCAAAATTGTATTCTTTACTCTGCCTCTAAGAGAAAAATGACCGGCCGAATTCCGTCTGGACAAGCGAACACGCCAATCGTATCATCATTCAGCCAAGTACCAGATGGCTGAACTAATTCCCCCGAAGATAGCTGACATGCCATGGGAGCAATCACCTGCCAAGCAACGCCACACATTCCATCCGGCGGATGGATGCCATCGCTGTATAGCACTTGACCTTTCTGATGAAAAGGACACTTCCCCAAATTAGGAATTGCATACTGTTCTGCCAGTTCTTGATAATATTCCGTCCGCAGCACGGTGATTTTAACTTTCTTATGCATTTGTATAGTCATTTTGCACTTGCTCCGAAATCGTCATGCCTCGCACGCCTCACGGAGAGCAGGCAGCAGCTCATCCAGCCGCCCGTCCAGTCCGAAGGACTTCTCTTTGATATTGTCCGCAATGTAGATTTCCCCCAGATTGATGGTCACATAAGTGGCGTTTGGCTCGCTGGCCACCAGGCGCATCATCGGAGCCTTGATCAGCTGATTGCGCCAGCCAATGCCCAGCTCCAGAACTACCAGTTTCTTCCCGTGGTAGATTTTCAGAAAGTTTTGGAACCGTGCCTGGGCAGCGGTATCCGGAATCATTCTCTGACCTGCGCCCATGTGGATGTCCATGGGACCTCCGCACTTGGGACAACGCGGCACCAACTCTGTAGGCACATGGCCGCCCTGTTCAGCAGCCGATAATTTTTCGGCCACCTCTAAACTTGAATAGAAGGTGTCGTGGCAGGGGCGGGCACACTGCATCGTAAACCAGTTGCCCTCAATCTCATAGATTTTCGTCGGATCGAAGCCGCACAGTTCAAAGTGACCTTCTCCGTTTGATGTGACGACAAAGTAATCTTTTTCTCCCACAATGGCCTTCAAATCGTTCATCACCGGCGTAGGCTGATACTGCCCGCAGTAATGATGGATGAGACGGGCCCAGAAGGCCCACTTTTCCTCCTCGCTGGGCCATCCGGCCATCATGCCCTGCAAAATACAACGTAAGCCGTATTTTTGTTTGAAATCCCCAAACAATTCATCAAAGGCTGCATTGTCCGCAAACAAACGCAGTCCTTCGGTGATGGATAGGCCGTTACTGGCCCCGATCAGGATAGCATCCGCTTCTCTGAATTTTTCCGCAATAGGGTTCCAATCAATCATATTCGTTCGCTCCTTTTCTATTTTATGGTTGCTGCGATGGATCGCTCCTGCCGGAGGGCAGCTAGAGTTTCCGCCAAATCTCCTTGCAGATACAGGCTGCGTCCCCTCAGATGCTCTGGCCTATGAGCTGCCTCTCGATTAAGGCATGCATAAAAGACGTTTTCGTTTTTGGCAGTAAGTTCCCAGAAGGGCAATTTGATGATACTGGGTGTCATCTCACCCACGCCAAGTTCCAACAGCAGGACTTTTTTGTCGGACTGATCCATTATCCAGTGCCGCAGGAATCTATGGTAGCGATGCAGACTATCCTGCCAGAAGGTTCCCTCCAGAAAGGTATCATCTCGTACCCAGGGCACCAGCACTCGCCCGCAATCCGGGCAACGGGGAACAGCCTCCTCCGGCAGGCGAACACCTACCAAGCAACCAGTCAGTTCCTTCACCAGTTCGCAGTTTTCCCCAATATCATCCCGGCAGGGCTGACTGCATTGGCAGTAGCTAAAGTCTCCCTGAAAGGCGCAAATTTGTTTCTGGGGAAATACTCGAAAAAACTGCTGATCCACATTGGTAGTCAGAACAAAAGCAGGTTTGTCCGCAATAAGCGCCTGCAGGTCCAGATAGGGCTGCCCAGTAGGGGCTTCCCACATGAAGCGGATATATTGACTGTAATACCCCCACTGTTCCCCATAGCTGGAAAAGCAATGGTAGAATCCAGCCAGCGGAGAGGTAAAGCCATACTGTTCGCGAAAGGGAGCCAATGCCTCCGAAAGTGCCGGGGACCAATGGTAGTGGTCGTATCCAGCCGCGCTTGACAGGCCGGAGCCGCCTCCGATCACAACGGCATCTGCTTGATCAATACGCTCGGCAAGTTCCTGAAGCACCGTTTGGTTTCCAACCCTCATTGATCGTTATCTCCGCTGCCCATGGTGTCCCGTGCATCCCGTAACACTTGAGCAATGTCGGCCACAATGGTCATGCCCTTGTCCGCCAACTGCTTGGGCAGGAAGTCATACTTATCGTTGATAGCAATATATCGAGCATGGGGAAATCTGAGGGTCAGGTTCCAGAAAGGCTCTTGGATAAACATGGGAGTCATTCGGCCAACGCCCAGCTCCAGGAACAGAATTTTGCTGTCTTTGTGTTCCAGTACGTAGCGAGAAATTTTTTCGTACTGTTCTTCGTATTTCTTTCCTTGCAGGAAATTCCCATATCCTCGCACCCAGGGGAATGCCTCACCGCCGCAGTGGGGGCACCGGGGAATGAGATCCGTAGGAATCTTCGTGCCATCCCCCATAGCGGCTACCATATCAGCCACCGGCTTTACCGCATCCCAGGTGTCATCGGTACAACAGGCGGCACACTGGAAGAAGCGGTGATCCCCCTGGATCTCCGCCACCTTCTCCTCCGGGTAGAGTTTGACAAACTGGGTATCCTGATTAGTGGTGAGGATGAAGAAGTCCTTGCCTTTCAGCAAAGCGTCTAAATCCAAATAGGAATGACGCACAGGTGCGGTCTGGGTGGTGTGAAGGAAGGTGGCGAGATACCCCCAATACTCTTCCCTTGTCTTCCAGGGGTGCATCATCCCTGCAAAAGCACCTTTGAAGTGGTATTTCTCGGCAAAAGGTCGGAAGTATTTGCGGTAGGAGTCGTTGTCCTCGTAGTAAAAATCTCCGCCACCGGCAGCAGACAGGCCGGAGGCCCCTCCCACTACCACACAATCAGCTTCCTTTACCTCCTGTACCAAACGATGGATCTGTTCGCTATACGGCAGCGGCTTTTTGTCAGTCAGCTGATAAGGCGTACTGCCGGAAGCATAGATAGGATAGTGCCTGGAGTAATTCATCTGGGTCTGCATGACCAAATCATCATAGAAGTTCATTTTCACCATTCCTTTCGAGTTGGTGTTATTTTTATTCTTACTTCAAATCATCTTAGCATCCTCTTGCATCGCTGTCAATATGCTGTTATAATAAAAATAACATCAAAGCAAAAAAGGAGATCCGTCCATGAAATATCCAACCCGCCTTAGCGATGCTGTTCATATTCTGGCTTTTATCGCTCTGTACCCAGACTGCGACCTGACCAGTAACAAGCTGGCAGAGAGCGTTCAGACGAATCCTGCCTATGTGCGCCAGCTCATGTCCGCCTTGCGGAAGGGAGGACTGCTGGTCAGCGTGAAGGGACATCCCCGACCCGCTCTGGCTCGTGAGCCGGAGAAAATCACTCTGCTGGATGCCTATCGGGCCGTAGAGGGCAACAAGCCCCTGCTCCATCAGGACATCCACACCAACCCCGCTTGTGGCGTGGGTGTAAATATCCAACTGGTGCTGCGGGATTTTTACTTGGACATTCAAAAAACAGCGGAACAAAGAATGCAAGAAATTACACTGAAAGATGTACTGGAACAATATCACATGAAGTTAGAAGGGACGCTCTTGCAGCGTTTATGACGGATTGATTTTCAGAAACTCTTACATTTGGGACAAAAATTCTTCTAAACGGGAAATACAGAACCTTCTTGCGGGGCTATACTGAGAACCGGAGAGACCTATACCCCATATTTTGTGAATGATTAAAGAGGATCGCTACTGCGAGGACATTTCCATCCAGCTGTTGGAAAAGCTGGTTACATAATAATAGACAATGGATCGGCCAAATCTGAATGCCAGGCCCTAAATTAAGGAGGAAACTAATATGAAACTTGGCATTATTCGTTGTATGCAGACAGAGGATTACTGCCCCGGAAGCCGGGATTTTCGGACAATCCGAGAGAGAAAAGGCGCTTTTATGGGAGAGGATGATATTCAGTTAGTGGGCTTCATCAACTGCGGTGGCTGCCCCGGAAAAAAAGCGGTGCTGCGGGCCCGTTCTCTGGTAGAACAGGACGCTGACACCATTGCTTTTGCTTCTTGCATCAGCAAAGGGACTCCCATTGGTTACCCCTGTCCTTTTGCTAAGCGTATGCGGGAGCTGGTGCAGAAAGAGGTAGGCGATGGTGTCCGTATCTTGGATTACACCCATGACGCTGGCCCTGAACCAGAAACATCTCAAAAGTAAAGTTTCTTTTCTCTCCGGTCTATGATAAGATAGACTTCAAGGAGGAGTGCTAAATGATTCAGAACCACTTACCCCACGACCACGGACAAACTATCGAGCATGAACTGGAATATATGCCCAGCGTAGAAAACTTTCAAACCGTAGCTGATATTTTCAAGCAGCTGGGGGATGGCAGCCGTATTCGCATTTTTTGGTTGCTTTGCCACTGTGAGGAATGTGTTATCAATCTTTCAGCCATGGTAAATATGAGCAGTCCTGCAATTTCTCACCATCTCAAGCAGTTGAAATCAGCGGGTCTGATCGTTAGCCGCCGGGACGGAAAAGAGGTCTATTATAAAGCGGCTGATACCGAGCAGGCCCGAAATTTCCATCGCATGATTGAGTGGCTTGTAAAAATCGCCTGTCCATCGCAAGTAGAAAAACAAAAAGGAACGCCATGAAAAAAGAAGAATCCAAAGTTATCGCTCAAAAACTTCAAAAGATCCCAAACGGCACCCTCGCCTTGAAGCATTGCCGGGCTGGTGGAACGGGTACCACACTCTTTGGAGAACAGTTTCGAGCGGTTACCGCTGGAAAAGGGTGTATGGAGGCATATGAAACTTTTCCTGGAATAGAGGTATCCTTCAATGTTTTTCTTGCTTCAGAGGTCAAGTTTCGGCATGATGCTTCGGATTCTGTTTTAGAAATTTACTATTGTCGCAGTGGTCGCGTAGGTTGGAATATGCAAGGCGGTACTGCCGTCTATTTAGGTACAGGTGATGTGACAGCACACAGTATGGCCTGCTGCGCGGATTCCGCCATGATGTTTCCCCTAGGATATTCAGAGGGAATATCCATTTCCGTGGATCTGAAACAGCTCTCTTCCATTTGCCCGGAAGTTTTAAAGAATGCCAGTGTGGAAGCAGACCAGTTACAGAATCGATTTTGCTCCGGAAAGCCATCCGCAATCCCGTCCTGTTCCGATTTAGAGCACATTTTTGCCCCACTCTTTTCTACTCCTGTATCCGTTCGAATTTCCCTCTTGAAATTGAAGGTGCTGGAAATTTTGATTTATTTAAGCAACATGAAATCGGAGCATAAAGAATTGACTCAATACTTCTCCCAGCAAACCGAATTGATCAAAGAAATTCATCAACAGTTGACAGAGCACTTGAATCAACGATTTACGATTGCAGAACTTTCCAAACAGTATTTGATAAATACCTCCACTCTAAAGGAGATATTCAAGGCAGTCTACGGCCAGCCTATCTCCACCTATATGAAGGAATTTCGAGTGCGTCAGGCTATGAAATTATTACGGGAAACAAATGACACTATCGCGGATATTGCTTCCCAGGTAGGCTACCAAACCCAGGGAAAATTTTCAAGCGCTTTTCAGTCTATCGTCAAAATATCACCCAGAGAATACAGAAAAATCCAGGGTATAGCTCCATCGGATTCCTTTAGCAAAACACTGTAATGAAAAATTCCGATTGTTAATTAAAATTGCTCTCAAAGCAACAATTATCTTAACATTCCCCAAATACACTCCAGTAATGTTAGTGCAAGGATAATGTTAATAACACGGAAATGCCGCAGATAAAACTTCTGAATCAGTACACCCAAGCCAATCCAAGTACAGGTTGCGATCGTTCCGATCGTTGCAATAACCAGCTCAAAAAACAGCAAAGCTGGAAAAGAGGACATATATCCTACAACATAACCCGTTAGTGCGGTAACTCCGAACATATAAATCTTCACATTGACAAATTGCAGCATGAAGCCTTTCAGAAACGATGCGGATTGCTCTGTGTTTTCTGAGGTCTTCTTACTGAAAGCAATATGAATCGAAAGCCACAGTATATAGGCTGCTCCGATGTACTTCATCACTTCCATTACATTTGGAAGCAAAGAATTAACCCCATATACGAAAATTGCGCATATGATTTGTACTACATAGTAGCCTGCAAAAATTCCAAAGAACAGCGGCTTTCCTTTTTTATATCCATAGTTTGTTACGGTATTTAATGCCAGAATATTTCCCGGTCCCGGAGTAAAGGCATTTGCAACACAATAAATGAGAAAATTGCTCAGTACCGCTATAGGCATAATAATCAACCACCTTTCTACTGTTATTATATCAGCAAACAGCGATACATACATAACACCTATTTTATATGATTATTCATAGCCTATAGCTATGGATTGGCTGGGGCATATTTCCGTAATTCTTCCAGATAGCTTTTTCCAAGTTCACTCAATTCCTGATTTTCATTCAACACATATCCAATATGCATTGTTTCATTTTCTGCAAGCGGAACGGAGATGATATTTTCTCCGTTCAAATATTTCGGGAAAATGCCACTTGAAATAGTATAGGCATTCAGTCCGAGCATGAAGTTGACAATAGCCCCTCTGTCATTGACCCGAATTTCCTTATCCACCGGGATGGAGCTGAATAGTTCCTCTGAAAAATAGACAGATTCATACTCTCCCTGTACAAAGTTTAGCCGCGGATAAGGTGCAAGGTCATGGATGAAAACTACTTTTTTCGATGCCAATGGGTGATCTTTTTGCAAAAAAACATGAGGCTTTGCTGAAAATAGCTCGGTAAACACCAGATGGTTTTCCTCTATCACTTTCCGCATGATGACTTCGTTTTCATGCGATAAATAAAGAATACCTAAATCACAGACACGATTTTTCACATCATCCAATATCTGATGTGTTCCGGTTTCATTATAATAAAAAGCGTATCGTTCTTGTCCAAAACGCTTAACTAACTCCACAAAAGCGTTTTCCGTAAAAGTATAGTGCTGAGAAGATACTCCAAATGTCACTTTCCCCGGAAGATTTGTAACATACCGATCCTCCAGCAGTTCCATCTGCTGTATCACCTGACGAGCATAACCGAGAAATTCAGCACCATCTTTTGTCAGAGTAATTCCGGTTCTACTGCGGAGAAAAATGGTGATACCAGCCTCTTTTTCCGTTTCTTTGATGGAATTGGACATACTTGGCTGTGATATAAAAAGCAGTTTTGCCGCTTCGGTAATAGAGCCAACTTCTGCTACCTTCAAAATATATTTTAATTGTTGAACCGTCATTTCTTCATCCTTTTTATTCTTCCAACTTCCCGATTTATCTCATAGTACCATTATCAGCGTACCTGCACCGATCAGTACAATTCATATAATCAGCATAAACGTAAAGCTCATGCTGTTAAGCTTTTGGTCTTGATTTGGCTGTGAACTCTGATATAACAACTTTGATGACCTCTACTGTCGATGCCATCTCTTCATTGATATTGAATTCACGACCTGTCTGATTTTTCATAAAGAGCGAAAGGCCTCGTATTTTCTCCTGCACATCCTCTGTTAATTCTGCACGGCCACGCCCAATCACAGATGCAAATGATGCTCCGTATTTGCAAGCTACATCTCCGCCGGATATAAGCTCAACATCACATTCTACCTCAATGCACACATTTGGATTACTTCTGATCAGATCCAGCTTATGCCCTTCTTTTGCGCAGTGCATGTAGAAAATCAAGATACCCTCTGTATATTCGTATCCGTAGTGAAGTGGAACGATGTAGGGATAATCAGCATCAAACAAAGCAAGATGCAGGACTTTCGCTTTTTCAATAATCTGCAGAATTTCAATAATATTTGTTACTTCTCGATCTTTTCTTCTCATAGATAAATACCTAAAGAATCGTACACGATTCCTCCTTTTTCAAATTTTAAAATTATACAATCTGGAAGTTGTCACTCTGTCAGTCGATTCTCCTCGCCCCAGACACAGAGCTGATCCAGCACAGTCATCAGCGTTTTTCCTCGTTCCGAAAGCGTATATTCCACCTTCGGCGGGATCTGCGGATACTCGGTGCGGACGATCAGTTTATCCGCTTCCAGCTCTTTGAGATTCGTGCTGAGAGTTTTGTCGGAAATGGTTTTCAGATACCGTTTCAACTCATTGAATCGCACCGTCTCAAACTCCATCAGGCAGTAAAGAATGACCATCTTATGCTTGCCGGAGATCAGCGACAACGTGTAGGCAAAGCCGGTATCTTCGAAATTGGCGTTCTCAATATAGTTCTGTATCATTCACTTTCTCCTAAGATAGTACCTTTCATAATTATCAGTACTTGAATTTACAATTTGTGTGGATATAATTATAAGCAGGATGAACAGTCCTGTCAATATGATCACAAGGAGGAGTTATCATGAGAACAAAACTGAAAATTACCGAAGGCATTTTCCCCATGCCGGTTCTGATGGTTGCAACTTACAACGAAGACGGCAGCGTCAATGTCATGAACGCCGCATGGGGCACCATGCAGGAGCGGGACTCCGTTGTTCTGAACCTCACCGAGACACACAAGACCGTACAGAACATCAAGGCACGGGGAGCATTCACCGTCAGCATTGCCGATGCTGCCCACATAGTGGAAGCAGACTATTTCGGCGTAGAGTCCGGCAATAAAGTCGCCGATAAATTTGCCCGCAGCGGTCTGACCGCCAGCAAAGCAGAAACAGTAGATCCACTCTCATCAACGAGTTTCCGATCTGCCTGGAGTGCAGGTTCATCGAGTATCAGAACAATGAATACGGATGCGGCGTCATCGGCAAGGTGGTCAATGTCACTGCCGATGAGAGCGTTATGGTGGATGGAAAAATTGATATGTCTAAGGTCCACGCCATCGCATTTGACCCCTACACCCACGGCTATTATAAAGTCACCGAGCGTGTGGGCGAAGCATTCCGAGATGGCTTAAAGCTGAAAAAGTAAGGTGTGCAGAAAAGGACAGGCGGGACTGTTAACGGCGGGCACAGCCCGTTCATTTTACCGTCGACTGGCCCGGCTGGCTTTGCTAACTACTCTGCCAATTAGAATCTGCCTTCTCATTATCGTGGTAGCCTTACATAACTTCGTTCAGTTTCTCAACAATACACCCTTTACTCTCATAGTATTGAAGCATCTCGTCTATTTTTCTTTTATCATAGCTTGTGATACAATCGGATAGAACATGAACGATATATCCCATCTTAGCCATATTGTAGCAAGTGGATTTTACACATGCGATAGCATCTGCACCAGCAATATAAAACTCACAAATTTCATTTTTTCTTACGAAATCAGCAAAGTCTTCACTTGTCAATGCATTTCCCTTTGTCTTTATAAAAATGTTTTCAGATACAATTTTCATATCAGGAACCAGTTCAGCCCCATGTGTGTCTGGCTTAAAGGTTCTCGTTCCAGCAGATAAATTGTTATGCTTAATGTAGACACCTCCTTCGTCAGATTTCGATACCCCTCTGCCACCTTGCCGCCAGGGTCATGGGCGAAAATACTTTTTCCCTCTGCGCTAATTACGCCCCATAGCGTCCGACAGCGTAAGGGGCAGCTTGTCCGGCTGGGGATTGCCCAAGCTGATCGTCAGGCTGCCTTGCGGGTCTCCGTCGATCAACAGGACTTTCTTTCCGGCCTGCGCCAGCCCGATTCCCAAGTTGGCACAGGTCATTGCCATTGCCAACGCCGCCTTTCTGGTTGGCAATGGCAATGATTTGCGTGTTCATGACTTCACCTCATTTCTGATTGTTACTGTTGTTTCTGGAAATAGAAAAAGCCACCACTTCAAAATCATAAAGTGACGGCCCTTTCTAATGTCGGAATCTTTTTCCCTGAAATTCAGTGTGAGATACCCTTCGAGCATCTCACACTGATCAGCGGTCGTCAAATGACTATTCGTGCAAGCACGATAGTCACTTTCCTCCTTGCCATGACAAAAAGCACCCAGTTATTTATTACTGAGTGCCTGCATTAGAATCGTATTTAATTGTTCGGATTTGGTCAGATTATGCCAAACCCTCCAGCGAAAAATCAGGTGTCTGAGAGTGCCAAAATCACCCTCAAAAATACCCCCGAAATTGCTCTCTGGTTGTCCTATTTTTTAACCACTAAGGCCGTTTTTTGACCCCATTTTTGCCGGTTGTCCTATATTTAACCACTAAAAATTGGGTGAAAACGGCTCTCGTTTGGTCAAA
>OLVP01001857.1_pt1 | contig 11308 bp, 10 predicted proteins | sample 1673281 | NCBI WGS metagenome assembly OLVP01 (sample SAMEA3178940, study PRJEB25190) | human gut metagenome | biome: human gut; feature: human-associated habitat; material: faeces | place: Austria | collected 2013
AGACCACAAATATGCCTTATTGGGGGCAATGGCTTCTGTGCTGTGGCTGGAGAAGGTGAATTAAACAGGGGGGATTTGGGGACAGAAGCTGATGTCTTCTGCTTACTCGAGAATGAGAGCGTCTCTTTGCCTGCGGCAATCCAGAATTTAAATTATAACATGTGTGCTCGAAGTTCTTCTGCACTCATCTGTGATAACATTGCCGGAGCAATATCAAATACGCTTCTTGCACCACATTCTCCCTTCTTAGAAAGCCTGTGAGCAGCACGGGCATAAGCAACGAGAACGCTTCCTGTAAATTCTGGATTAGAATCAAGTTTTAAGGAATATTCAATAACATGTTTGTTACCTTCACAGCCTGTCTCACCAGTACGGATAACGAATCCGCCGTGAGTCATCTTGCTGTGATTTGCCTTTAATTCTTCTTCTGTGATAAATGTTACAGTTGTATCATAATCGGAGAAGTAGTTCGGCATTGTCTTGATTGCATTTTCAATAGCTGCCTTGTCAGCTCCTTCTTCAGCTACAACGTAGCACTCTCTTAAATGTTTCTGTCTTGTGGTAAGTTCTGGTTCACTTCCGCTTCTAACCTGTTCTACAGCATCCTCAATAGGAACGGTGTACTGGATTGCATTTTTAACACCATCAATACGGCGGATAGCATCGGAATGTCCCTGGCTTACACCTTTACCCCAGAAAGTATAAGTACTTCCCTGTACAAGAATAGATTCAGCATAAAGACGGTTTAAAGAGAACATTCCCGGATCCCAGCCTACAGAAATAATGCTGATGTTATTTCCCTCTTTTGCAGCCTTGTCTACATTTGCAAAATACTCAGGAATCTTTGCGTGTGTGTCAAAGCTGTCAATTGTGTTAAAAGAAGCAGCAACTTCCGGTCCGATTACTGGAAGATCTGTAGCAGAACCACCACAGAGAATCATTACGTCCACTTCCCCCTTCATAGATACCATATCATCAAAATGCTTTACAGCAGCTCCTTCTGTCTGGATAGATACCGTAGCAGGATCTCTTCTTGTAAATACAGCAGCTAATTCCATATCATCATTACGTTTAATAGCCTGCTCTACACCGCGGCCAATATTACCATAACCTACAATACCAATTTTGATTTTGTCCATTGTATTTTACCTCACTTATTATTTTTTCGGTTCAATTATAACATAAAGGGTGGCAGAATTAGAAGAAAAAAGTGTTTTTCGCATAAATTATTTCATTAGGTTTATAATAATTTTACATAAAATATAAATAAAAGGGGACAGGGAAATGAAGTATATTTTAAAGCGGGAAATGCTTGTATGTTATGAAAAAGTTCTTATAGAAGAGGAAAAAAGTCAGGCAACGATAGAAAAATATATGCGAGATGTTCGAAAGTTTTTTCAATATGTAGAAGAAATGGGGAAAAAGGAAGGCATCACAAAAGAAATCGTACTTTCTTATAAAAGAAGTCTGATAGAAGAGTATGCACCTTCCAGTGTAAATTCTATGTTAGCGTCACTCAATCATTTTTTTAAAGTAAATCATTGGTATGAATGTATTGTGAAATCATTGAAAATACAGCAGAGAACTTTTCGGGCAAAAGAAAGAGAACTGACAAAAGAAGAATATTACAGATTATTGCGGGCGGCACAAAAAGAAGGAAAATATCGTTTGTATTGTATTCTTCAGACAATATGCGGAAGCGGAATCCGTGTCAGTGAATTAAAATATATTACGGTAAAAGCAGTAACGCGAGGCAGGGCAGTTATATTTATGAAAAATAAAACAAGAACGATATTATTACCGCCAAAGCTTTGTCGCTTGTTGAAAGACTATTGTAAACAAGAAAAAATAACTTCGGGAATGATTTTTATAACACGAAGAGGAAATCCTGTGGACCGAAGTAACATTCTCCATGAAATGAAAAATTTGTGCGGGACAGCAGGAGTCGAAAGAGAAAAAGTATTTCCGCATAATCTAAGACATCTATTTGCTTACACATATTATAAAGCAGAAAAAGATATTGCACATCTGGCAGATATATTGGGACATTCAAGTATCAACACAACGAGAATTTATACGATGGGAAGTGGAGAGGAGGAAATGAAACAACTATCCAATCTGGGCTTGATTGTACGATGTGGATAAAAATATAATGAAATAAAAATTTAATATAAATAAAAAAACCACATAATGCTTATTATGCGGTAAAAACTATTAGACATATCTGCTCTACTTGCTTACATATTATATCATAAAATTAGAAAAAATCAATCTTTTTGTAATAAATAATTGTATACAGATAAAAAAAGGTGCAAAAAGACAACTGACAAAAATTTTGAAAATCAGTCAGGTTGTTTTTCGCGCCTTTTTTCTTGCGCTTATTGATAAAATTTTTGTTTTGCTGGAGCATTTTTCAAACACGCTCTAATGAAAAGAGCCGTTTTTACCGCATAATAAGCATTATGTGGTAGGTAAAGAATTGCATAATGAAGGTGCTGCGTGAGAAGGAATATCATATGTTATTTTCAAAAATGCATCTTTCCCCGCTATTTTTGGAAAGGCATTTGATAGAGACAGACAGAATGCGTCCCCAAGGCATATGTCTGTTGATAGATGTCAGGTGTTTTTCAGAAATGAAAGCAACTTTCCCCGCTGTTTTTGAAAAATATCTGACAGGGCAGGCAGTACACATCCCCAAGGTGTCTGCCTGCCATTTTATTTTTGTAGAGGAATTTCAGAAAAGTATTTATAAGGGAAATATAAATCTGAATCCCGACCATTATGCCGGGCAGAGTAAGGAGGTTAAGTATGAAACATCATCATTCATCTGGGAAGTACAGATTATTAAAAAGGGTCATCATGATGTGCCTGTCTTTGATACTTGTCTGCAGCATGTCTATTTCGGCATTTGCGGTGAACCGTATCGGCCGGGCAGAGAATGAAACAACACAATCTGTGCAGATGACAGACAATCAAAAGGGCGAAGCTGCTGCAACCAGACAGAAATCGTCCGAAGCACAAACAAAAACGAGACAGGAAAACATGAAAAAATCGGATTCTGAATCGAAAACAAAAGACAATTCAGAAGAACAAAAGAAAGATTCAAAAGACGCAGACAACAAAGGAGCCAAAGAAAATAGCACAGAAAAAGATGCGAAAGAGGACTCCGAAAAGAACATTTCCAAGGAAGAGAAATCTACCAAAGAGGAAAAAAACACAGAGAAAAAGTCTGAAGAGACAACAGATGTATCCGAGGCAACAACAACGGCAGCGAAAGAAACAACAACAGAGGCTGCAGAGAAGAAGACAGAAGCCGTAACAGAAAAGACACCCGAAGGGAAAGACAGCAAAGAAGCAACAAGCGAGGAAAAGGCTGAGGAAGAGACACAGGCAGAGGATGATAAAAATAAAGAGATTGCGGTAACTAGTATTAGTGGACCTACGGAAGTGCAGGTTGGAAAGACGATTAGGTTAACGGGAACATCAGGTAGCTATGGATATTCTCATAGTTGGTCTAGTAGTAATAAAAATATAGCAACCGTAACAGGTAATGGTTCAACAGCAGAGGTTAAAGGAGTGGCTGTGGGGACTGTTACAATCACACATAGATATTCTTCCCAATGGAATGGTAATACACGAACAGAAACGTATCAGGTAAAAGTAACTAAATTTGCAGATAATTATAGCGGAGAAGCAGCTATATACTATCTCGCTAACCCAGCTGGTGATCCATGGACAAACGATACAGGAGCCTGGGCACCATCACAAGACACAAGTAATACTCTGGCAAACATTAGTACAAGTGGTGCAACCTGGGAGGATGGTCATGTAGACGATATTGTTTATGAAAATAAAAATATTAAATCAAATGTAGCAAGTTATATTACTTCATGGCCAGACGGTTCCAAAGGAAGTACCTGGACAGTAAAAGAAGGAGATAGTTCCACAGCAAGTTATTTTACATTTATATTAAATTCTATATGGGATAAGTATAAATCTTCAGTGGCAGCTGATTTAGGAATTGGAGCAGATCAATTACAGCAATCAGACATTAAGGAAATAACATTAACTCCACGTAAAATTTCAAGAGATAATGGTGGAACTCACCCATATCACATCGACTGTGCGCTCAGTATTAAAAGCACAAAAGTTTTTACTGCAAAGTTTTGGGTGAAGGAGCCAGGAGAGAGTAGTGAATATAGACAGATTGATGCGAAAAATTATTTAACAGGAAATCCTGTTGCTAGAACAACAAAAGCAACAATCGGTTCTACAAAAACAGTAAATGGTGTTACCTATGTCCTTGATGGCTGGTACCCAGAGAATGCCGAGGGTGGAGCTTACGGCAGTACAAAAATTGCAGATAATAGATGGAATAATTATATCCCATCAGCTGATGAACTGGCAAATGGTACAGTAAACTTTTACGCCCACTACAGTCCAACTACCACGTCCATTAAACTTAAAAAACTGGTAACAGGAAGTATGGGAGATAAGCAAAAGAAATTCCACTTTACTATTTCTATAGAAAAGGAAAATAAAAATGTAACATTTAAAGTTGGTAATACTTCTAAAACAGGTTCCGCAACAGTGGATTTAGCAAATGATGAGGAAAGTACTTTAACAGAAATTCCTGTCGGGGCGGATGTCAGTATTACAGAAGAGGATTATTCAGGAAGCGGATATACAACTTCTTACGTTATTGATAATGGAAACAGTGCGCTAGAAATAAAGGCCAATATATCCAATATACAGGCGAAAAATGATGTAAGTGCACATGAGATTGTATTTACAAATAATAAAGAAGCCATCCCAGACACAGGAATTACCTTAGATTCTCTTCCATTTATCGCATTACTTGCTCTTAGCATTGCAGGAGGAATCTTTTTCCTGTTTTGCAGATATAAAAAGCGCTTTGTTTAAAAGGTGACAGCGATGGCAGAAAGACATAAAAGAGAGGCTAAATTAAATAGAGGGCGCAAAGCAAAAAATAAAGGAAGAGAAGTTTTGCCAAACACAAAAAAGAGTACTTCTACAGAGGTAATAAATCAGGAACATAAAGAAATAATCAAGTGGTTTCAGACAGTAAAGTTCCGCAGGACGCTATTTGGAGGCGTGGATGAGAATGATGTCTGGAAGAAGCTCCAGGAGCTGAACCAGCTTTATGAATCTGCAATTCGGGCAGAGCGGGAAAGATATAACATTTTGCTGACAGACCATGAAAAAACATATGAATCCCTGATTTATAAATATAAACAAGAACTGATGAAAAATGAGGGCACGACAGAGCAGACTGAGATGGACAATACAGAAAATGAAGTGCCACCAGAAACCAGAAATGAGGTGCGGAGGTGATGCGGACTGCAAAAAATATGAGCTGTTCCAAAATAATCCGCAGACGAAGAAGAGAAGCAGAGACCAGAAATGGTTACATACAGCTACTCGCAAGAATCATATTAGTAATCGTATGCGGCGGATTATTATTCACACAGGGATTTTTACTTATGAGAGCGCCGGACAATGGAATGTTCCCGGCAATCAAAGGCGGTGACTTGCTTATAGGATTCCGTTTACAGAGAAATTTCCTGAAAAATGATGTTGTTGTATACAAGGTAAATGGGAAACTGCAGGTAGGAAGAATACTGGGACAAGAAACAGATGTCATTACCATAGATGACACCGGGCAACTTCTTGTCAATGGAACTCCCCAAACAGGAGAAATCGCATTTCCTACATATGCAAAAAAAGGAATAAAAAAATATCCATATAGAGTGCCTAAAGGCTGTGTCTTTCTATTAGGAGATTACAGGACACAGACAAAAGACAGCCGCGATTACGGCCCAATTAAAATGGAGGCTGTAAAGGCCAAAGTCATTACAGTACTCCGCAGGCGGGAACTCTAAATAAACTATCTATCTTGAATAAACTACCGAAAGGGGTTTAGAAATAACAAATTTACTTATTATATTAAGGAGGAAACATTATGAAAAGAGTAAAACGACTATTTGCATGTTTATTAGCACTGACAATGATGCTTGGGTTAAGTGCAACGGCGTTTGCAACAGAGACAGCAGAAAAAGTTCAGACACCTGCGAATGGAGGAACAGTTACATTTGAAAAAGAGTATAAATTAGTTGGAGAGGGAATTTCACCTGCAGAAACATTTGAGTTTAATATTGCAAAAGCAGGAGTAGAAAATGGTGGTGTGGATGCAGAAAAACAGGACATGCCAACTGTAGGAACAGCTGCTTATGCTCAGAATGGAGCAACAACAGCAGGTAATAAGAAAAAGGTTACAGTAGCATTACCAACTTATACAAGTGTAGGTGTATATTCCTATATAATTACAGAAAAAACAGGTACAACAGCAGGTGTTGCTTATGATAGCAAATCAGTTACAATGAAAGTTACTGCTGTTGACAATAATGGTACTATTGAGATTGCAGCAGTTAGCTTTACAAAAGCTGGAAAGAAACTTGCTAATAATGAAGCTGCATTCAACAATACTTATACAGCTAATAAACTTAGTATTAGTAAAACAGTAGCAGGTAATCTTGGTGATAAATCTAAATATTTCGATTTCACAGTAACATTAACAGGAAAAGAAGGAGAAGAATACTCTCTTCCGGCTACAATAACAGGTGGTTCCGATAAAAGTGGAAAAAAGGAAAATGTTGCAATCAGTGGAACAACAACATTCAAATTAAAACATGGTGATACAATCACAATTGAGAACTTGCCAGCAGGTGTTAGTTACAAAGTAGAAGAAGCAACTCCCTCAGATTATACAATGAATGCAACGGGTCAGGAAGGTACTATGGATGCAGAAGCTAAAACAGCAGCATTCACAAACACTAAAACTGGCGACATCGATACAGGCGTTTACTTAGACAACCTTCCATATATCTTAGTATTCGCAGGCGTATTAGCAATCGCAGCAGTATTCATTGTAAGAAGACGCAGATTCGAAGACTAATTATCAAAAGAATATAATAATATAAACGAAGTAATACTAGAGCGTGTTTGAAAAATAAAAGTTATACAAAACACAAGAGTTATTACTGCTTGTTGATACTGAAAATATCAAAAATAAATATTATTTATATCATAATTGACATATTTTAAAGACATATATGCAGTATATAATAATTGATTTTGGCAATATAAATAACTTTAAATATTTTTCAAACACACTCTAGATAAAGAAACATTTTAACAAAAATATGCTGTAGAAAGGAGGTGGCTGTATGGATGTTTCAAGAATATTTTTAAAAACAGCCAACTCTCTTCTCAGCGCAGTGATTGTGCTATTTCTTGTTGTTGCGGGAGCCTACTCTGCATATGCCCTCTGGGACAATATGCAGGTGTATGCTTCTGTAGATGATATACAGTCGCAGTTGTTGAAATATAAACCGACACCGGGCGAGGATAACGGCCCGACATTTGAGGAACTTCGGGCAATTAATCCAGATGTATGTGCCTGGATTACATTAGATGGAACAAAGATTGATTATCCGGTTCTTCAGGGAGAAGATAATCTTACCTACATCAATAAAGATGTATATGGCAACTTTGCTCTGGCAGGAAGTATATTTCTTGATTCTAATTGTGACCGGTCATTTCAGGAAAAGTATTCGCTGCTATATGGTCATCATATGGCAGAACATAAAATGTTTGGTGATCTTGATTTATACGAAAAGCAGAAATTTTTTGATAAGAACCAGACAGGAACTCTTGTCCTGCCTGATCGTTCTTATAAACTTGAAATTTTTGCATGCATTAAAACTTCTGCGAATGAGGATAACATTTTCATTCCTCAAAAATGGCAGAAAAGCACAGACGGTCTGCTGAAATATGCAGAAAAGAGTGCAAAGTATATTCATCAGGATACAATGAAAAAAATAGGAACTTCAAAAGACTTTTCACAGATTCTTGCCATGTCAACCTGTTCGTCAGATTACACAGATGCAAGAACCGTTATTCTGGCGGTAATGAAGCCTTATTCGCCGGAGAAGTAAGGAGGAGATTAAAACGAAAATAAGAAAAATTCCGGCAGTGTTATTGCTTGCAGTGTTGTGCCTGGCAGTTTTTCCGATTTCTACTTTTGCAGCAGACGCTGTTCAAGTACAAATTCCTGTCAGTATACAAACCTCAGGTGAGACACCTTCTCCGGAGGAAAACTATACGGTTGAGCTTCAGGCAGTGGACGATGCACCGATGCCGTCAGAAAATGTATTGGAGATTAGTGGAAGTGGTAAAGCATTTTTTTCACCAATTCAATATACAACTCCCGGCATTTACTATTACACCATTACACAGCAGTCTGGCACACACAAACGTGGGCATTACGACCAGACAGTTTATTATGTAAAAGTTTCCGTAACAAATGGGGAAAATGGTAATTTGGAGACTGTGATAGCTGCGCATACGGATGCAGATATGACCGATGCAAAATGCGATATTACATTTACAAATTACTATAAACCTATAAAGAAAACATCGGAAAGCACAACAGAAACGATACCAACTACGAAGAGAAAGCCTGAAACAAAACCAGGCAACAAAACTTCAATAAAGAAAAGTAAAAATAAAGTAAAAACAGGTGACAATAGCAATGCGACCCTGTTTGCCATTTTACTTCTCGTTTCAGGAACAGGATTGCTGATTATCGCAATCTCACGTTACCGGGAAAAATACCATAAGTAAACAAAACAGGACAGAGATTATTTTCAAATATGCTCTAGAAAATAGTCTCTGTTTTTTGTTGCCTTAAAAAAGTAAATTGCTTTTATTTTTTCAGAAATCACTTTGAAATAAAAGAATCATGTCATAAAGTCAACGCAATAACGTGATTGTGATGCAATACAAAAAAGAAACCGACCACTGGTCGGTTTCGAGAGAGGAAAGTATGAAAAAAATCTATCAAAAAAATTTGTTATTGTTTTTTTGATGTCTCTATAATACTCAGAATTTGTGAACAGTCTGTGAGGAAAAAATAACGATAATCTGACGAAAAACGAAAGGAAATGTTTTGTTGTAAAGATTAGATGTAATTTTTGAGTATTTCTATTGGTGTTTCGGGAGAAAGAATCTCGTTACTGTCAGGCAGATGGAGGAGCCAGTCGTGAAAGGCTTTTGAGCATTCGACAAATTATTTTCTATGTGTTACTATGAAAATATTGTAAAACAAGTATTATGGATAACATGAGGGGTACAAGTCATGAGCCAGAAAATTAATACAAATAAGTTTCTTAAAAATGTGAGAATCGGACTTTGGCGGATTGAAGTTGAAGAAGGAAAATTGCCGCGTTTTTATGCGGACGAAGTAATGGATGAACTTTTGGGAATTACCGAGGAAATAACACCAGAAGAAAGGTTTGCCTTTCATAGGAGATGTGTGCATCCAGATGATATGGAAATGTTTTTGGAATATTCTGATAAGTTAACAGAAACACAGACCGAAATCGTATATCGTTACATCCATCCAATATCAGGGGAAATGTTCGTGCGGTGTGCAGGCATCAGAGATAATTCTGTTACCAGTGGTATCAGCATTATTGGCACACATCAGGATATTTCAGAGACAATACGAGTGGAAAAAGAAAAGGAAGCAGAACGCCGCCTTGCAGAATTAAATAATGAACTGCGTCAGGAAGCGGAGCGTAATGAGAATTACTATAGAGATTTGTTAGATATGCAGAGCTGTGGTGTGATGGCTTATACATTGCCTGGTCACAGAGTTATTCATATGAATGCGAAAGCATTGCAGATGTACGGTTTTAAAAGTGTTGAGGAAGCACAGCAGCGGCTTGGAGCTGCACTGCGAAAGGTATATTATCCACAGACGGATACGATAAGACATTTAAAAAAACTTCGTAATGAAGATGATATGGTCGATTATGAATGTGTCATTGGAAAAGGAGAATCGAACGAATGTCATGCCCTGGCCAAAACAAAGGTTGTAGTGATTCCAAGTGGAGAAAGAGCAGTTATCACGACATTCCTTGATGTTTCAGATATGATAACTCTTAGGAAGGCATTAAAGCAGGCAGAAGAAGGAAGCAGAGCCAAATCGTCTTTTTTATTTGCCATGTCTCATGATCTGAGAACACCAATGAATGCGATTATCGGATACACTGCTCTTATGGAGAAGCATTGGGGAGAGAAGGAAGTTACTGCTGGTTATTTACAGAAGCTAAAAGAAGCCGGAAACTTTCTCATGGATTTAATTGGAAATATACTCGAAGTAGCAAGGATTGAAAGTGGAAAGGAAACACTGACAGAAACAGCATGGAATCTATGTAATCTTGAGGATACTTTAGATCTTTTGTTAGACAGGGATATTTATAAAAAACAACTTACCCTAAAGAAAAATATGGAACTTCAGCATCCAAAAGTGTATTGTGATGTACTAAAAATTCAGGAAATTACGATGAATCTTCTAAGCAATGCTGTCAAATATACACCAGAAGGTGGGACGATACATTTCACTATCAGGGAACTTCCGTATGAAAGAGAAGGCTATGCCTTATTCCAGACCGTAGTTGAAGATACAGGAATCGGAATCAGCAAAGAATATATCCCTCATCTATTTGAAGCATTTAGCCGTGAAAAAAGTTCATCAGAAAGCGGTATTATAGGAACCGGACTTGGCCTTCGGATTGTTAAAAAGTTTGTAGATTTGATGGAGGGAAGCATTGTAGTAGAAAGCGAGATTGGAGAAGGTACCAGATTTACTGTGACAATTCCACATAGAATTGCAACGGCAAATGAATATATTTCTGAAGAAAATGCGAAAGAATTACCAGAAGAAATAAAATTAAACAATGTGAGGATTTTACTCGCAGAAGATAATATGCTGAATGCAGAGATTGCAATGACGCTTTTAGCAGATGCAAATGCGTATGTGGAACTGGCTCCTGATGGAGAAAAAGCTCTTTCTATGTTAAAAAGAGCAACAGATGGATATTATGATTTGATTATAATGGACATTCAGATGCCGCATATGAATGGGTATGAGGCAACAAAAAATATTCGTGGTCTTCCTGATGGACGCTGCAGGATTCCAATTATAGCGATGACGGCGAATGCATTTGAAGAAGACCGGAAAAGAGCGATAGAATCTGGCATGAATGGGTATGTTACTAAACCAATAAAAATAGAGGAACTGATTTCTACAATTAAAAAGATATTAAAATCCTGATTTGATGCAGGCAAGCTAATGGATAAAAAAGAAACCGACATAAAGTCGGTTTCAAAAGAGAGGAAAGTATGAAAAAAATCTATCAAAAATCTGTTGTTGTTTTTG
>OLVP01001858.1_pt1 | contig 11303 bp, 16 predicted proteins | sample 1673281 | NCBI WGS metagenome assembly OLVP01 (sample SAMEA3178940, study PRJEB25190) | human gut metagenome | biome: human gut; feature: human-associated habitat; material: faeces | place: Austria | collected 2013
TCCAATTAAATTATTCTAATTGTAGTAAATTTTAATATATTACGCATAAAAAGTATTATTAAAGAGGGGGATTATTAGCCCTCTTTAATAATACCTGATTTTTCAACATTATCTTTAAACATAGCGTAAAAATTATATATAATATAGATAGATTCAATTAAGATAAAGGAGTATTTATATGTGTTCAAATTTTCAAGGTTTAAATATAATAGATTTAATAAGTGAAAAACATGCAAAACTTAGAAAAATGGTAATAGAGGCTTGGGTTGAAAGTGGTGAAGAAAGGGTTAGTGATACAGAATCATATATGCTTGCTCTAATAGAAAAGAATGAATTGACAGTGGCGCAGATTGGAAGGATAATAGGAATATCACGCCAAGGAGCTCATAAATGTGCAAAAGGATTAATTGAAAGAGGATATATTATTATAGAGAATCAAAATGTAAACTCTAGAGATAAGATACTTTTTTTAACTGAAAAAGGATTAAGATTTTGTAGAGAAACATTAATTTTAAAAGAAAAATTTGAAACTGATATTATAAATGCTATAGGTGAGGATAAATTTCAAATATTAAAACAATGTTTAAGTGAAAATTGGTTTCAAAAATAAGTATTGTGAAAAATTAACTTTAATATGAAATTGTTAAGTATATATTTTAGAATACATAAAAAGATAATGTTTAATAACAAATTTTAGACGTTAAATTAAAACATATAATCATTATATATTTTATCCTGATAAAATTTTATACAAAGAAGAGGTTTAACGTTGAATATAATAAAATATCTAGAGGATAAAAATTAATAGGAGTAAACCATGAAAAATATTATCAAAAAAATAATATGCAGTTTATGCTTAGGAATGATAATGACCGGGTGTTCAGGTGTAACTGACTATAGAATTATTTTAAATAATGATTACTATATTGCAAAAACTTCTGCAAATAATACAAAAATATTTTAAATAGAAGATAAAGATATTACAGGAAGAGCTCCATCAATACCTGTATATAATAAAGAAAATGATGAAGAATATGAAAAAGAATCTGTAATTAAAGTAGGACAGGATAGTACATATATAATAGCTCAAACAAATATGGACAAATATTATATATTAGATACAAAAGAAGAAAGTGTACTTGAATTTAAATCAGAGTATGAATTTAACCTAAAGAAAAAAGAACTCGGAATTTCAGAGGATGTTTCGTTAGAAAGTTTAGGTAAATACAAAAAAGAATAGATTTAGGATAGCTATATTGATAAATATTTGTAATCCTAATATGAGGTAAATAAACTTTAGAGATAATATATAATTTTGTAAGGGGGAAATAAAGTTGAAAATATTAAAAAATAAATTGGTTTTAGGGTTGGCTTCAATAATAGTTTTGATTTTAACTATATTTAGTTACTCTAAAATAAGAGAATATAATATTTTAAAAGATGTTTTTGTATTTAAAAATGAAAATGTGGTTTCAATTTGGAGAGTAAAAAAGGGTGAAGACATTCATGATTATAATTATAAAATGGAAAGCAATGGTATTGATTTTTTAAGTGATATACTTACAAATTCAAAATTAAAAAAATCCACGATAAATGATTCTCCATCTAATACTTTAGGAAGTTTGACTATTTTACTTGATGGAAATACAAGAGAAGTAGATGGTGGTACATCATTTGAATTTGAAAGAGGCATAACTTTAACTCCAATAGATAAAGATAGTGTATATGTTTTTTTAGAGATAAATAAACTTAGAAATGATAATAGTTTTAATACAGATGGGGTTATGCAAAAATCTTATATTATAGATTCTGAAAAATTAGTAGAATTTATAAATGAAAATACTTAATGAAATTAAATTGCAAATTCAATTCGCAATTGTTATATAATACGAAGTAAATATACTTTTATAACAAATATTATTAAAGGAGTGGTTTTATGATTATAAGAGATGCAGTATATGATGATATAGATAATATAGCGAAATTATATATTTCAAATTGGAAGGAAACTTATAAAGGATTACTATCTGAAGATTATTTAAATAGTTTAACTAAAGAGTATGCAGTAGAAAAGTGGAGTAAATATCTTAAAAATGAAAATCATATTTTTGTTGCGTATGAAGAAAATGAATTTTTAGGTTTTGTAGCATCTAAAAAAGATGATGAGGAAGAAAATTATTGGTATTTAGATTCTTTACATATAACAAAAAATTCAAGAGGAAAAGGAATAGGAACGAAATTAATTTATAGAGTAGGGCAGTATGCTTTAAAACATGGATATGAATGCATGAGTATTTGTATTGTTAAAGGAAATGATAATGCTAAAAGGATATATGAAAAACTTGGTGCAGTTCATTATAAATATTTTATTGATGATTTTGGAGGAGTAAAATCAAATTCAGAAAAACTTATATGGAAAAACTTAAGTATTTTTGCTTAATGATAATATTTTTTCTAATCAAAATTATTAGTTAATATACAATTTTAATATATTATGAACTATTATTTTTTAATATAAAAAGGCTAGAAATCAATGCATTGCAACATTTCTAGCCTTTTTAACTACTATGTATAACGAAATTATCTAACAAAGCCTATTAATATAAACTATAATCAGCAAAATTTGACATAACTTTAAATTCTAAATCTATGCTATAAGTATTAAATGCTACAGAGCTAAATATCAATGCTAAAATTAAAAATATATTAAAAAATACCGAATCTGCCTTTTTATTTTTATCTTTAAAATTAAATTGACTAAAAGCTAATACAAACATAAATAATAGTGCATCATTAGAATAATCTTCTAAAACATCTATAACTGACAATAATTCAATATCTTTTATATATCTATTAAAATATTTCGTATTTTCTTCATTTTCTGTAGCCACCATAGAAAATCCATTTCCACTAAAATCTGCAATCCTTTTATTTTCTTTATCATAAGTTAGCTCATATTTATATTTTGGAGAATTTATGTAATTATCTTCAAATTCTATTTTATTAAAATAATTGTATGTGAATCCTATAAATACAATTAGTATCACACCTGTCAAAGCTTTATTGTTAAGTAAATTTTTCTTTTTTTCTATTTCAACACCATTTATAGATTTTATGTATTTTCTTTGAAGTTTTTCATTATATATTAATATAATTTGTCCAAGTAAAACAAGCTCTACTCCATTAAACCCACCCATCTTGGTAACTAGTATTAATATAATCTTTATTATTATATAAATATCTAAAAACTTAATTATTTTATTTAAGCTTTCAATGTACTTTTCTTTATTTATAAATTCTATATTTTCCGTATATTTATTAACATCTACATATTTATGTATAAAATATAATACCCCTAACATAATTACTGAATCTATGGCTTTATCTATAAAAAGGTTTAATATTGTTCCTATTATAAATCCCCATATTAATATTTTTTTATCCTGTTTATCTAATTTCACTTATATTCCTCCCACAAATTACATTTATTTAGATGATATTAAAACTATCGTTATCTCTAAGAATATAACAATTATGAATTTATTTTCATTATATCATGTATAAATATTGATTAAAATATAACAAAACAAAAAATTCACTTCGCTCATTTCACAAACAATATATCGTTGGCGAAATGAGTGAAGTGAATTTTTTATCATTAGTTAATGAGGCTTATATTATTAGAATAAATTTATAGAACGTTTAGAATTGATAATAATAAACTGTATAACAAGTAACGAAGCGTGTTTTTGTAAGAAAAATTATAAATAGACTATACTAATTTTGATATGAGACCTTTATTGTAGACCGTTAAAATAATAAAACTTTTGTCATAAAGGGCTCATATCATCTTAGGAGATATAATATTTTAATATTAAAGGATATCATATAAGGTATATTTATAAAATTCAGTTATAAATGAACTTAAAGCATCATTTATAATTGGTTTTAATTTACAAGAATCATTAAGATTGCAAGTGTTATTATCAGTAGAAAAACATTCTACAATATTTAAATTATCTTCTGTTATTTCAAGAAGTTTACCTAAGTTTATATTTTTTGAATCCATTCCTAGCTTTATACCACCATTTCTTCCTTTAGAAGATGAAATATATCCATTTTTAGCTAATTTATAAATTATTTTTTTTATATGATGAGTAGATAAATTAAGTGTATTTGATAATTCATCTACTGTAAAAAGTTTATTTGGGTTATTGCCTAGATAAATTAATATTCTAAAACTATAATCAGTAAATTTAGATAAATACATAAAATTCTCCTTAATATAATTTGATTATTATATATTATTATAAATTATATTAGCTTGAATACAATATTAACTATAATTAAAAATTATATGTTATATAAAAATAAAAAAGGGTATATAGAATGCATATTTAAAAAATAAGAGAGTTTTATGAATAGAATAAAAAAAATAATATTTGTTATTGTAGGATTTATATCTCTTTTATTAGGGATAATCGGAACAGTACTTCCTATATTACCTACAGTACCATTTTTACTTTTAACATCATATTGTTTTGCTAGAGGGTCAAATAAATTTGAAGCTTGGTTTAAATCTAGCAAAATATACAAAAAGTACTTAGAAAATTTTATACTTAATAAGTCTATGACCTTAAAACAAAAGATATATATATCAACTTTTGCGGATATAATGATTGCTTTTCCATTGGTAATTTTAAATAACTTATATATAAAGTTATTTTTAATAATAGTTATTATATTTAAATATTATTACTTTATATTTAAAATTAAAACTATAAAGATATGATTTAAATTGAATTGAGAATAAAGAATATATTATCTTTAAAAAAATGTTTATATAAAAAACAATTGGGTAAATTATTTAATAAATAAAAAGTGCATATAAAATACACATTAAAAAGGAGTGAGTAAGTATGTTAAGTCAAAAAACAATAGAAATAGTAAAAAGTACAGTACCAGTATTAAAGGAGCATGGATTAGAAATAACAAAAACTTTCTACAAAACAATGTTTACGAATAATCCAGAAGTAAAAGAAATGTTTAATATGGATAAACAAGAATCTGGAGAACAACCAAAGGCACTAGCAATGACAATACTAGCAGCAGCTCAAAATATAGATAATTTAGAGGTATTATTACCAGCAGTAAAGAAAATAGGAAACATTCATGTTAATTCAAATGTAAAACCAGAGCATTATCCAATAGTAGGTAAGAATTTATTATTAGCAATAAAAGAAGTTTTAGGGGATGCAGCAACAGAAGATGTTTTAAATGCATGGGCAGAAGCTTATGAAGTTATAGCTAAAGTATTTATAGATGTAGAAAAAGATATGTATATAGATCAAGTATGTAGAGATAATCAAATACATCAAAAAATGTAATTTATTAAAAGTTCCTTGAAGTATTGATATATTAGGAGACTAAAATATATATTATAACTATGAGAAAGCTAGATGAGGTAAAATGATATGCTTCCTTCATGATGACAGCTTTATTATTTTAACTGTCCACCATAAAGGGAGTATATCACTACCAAATGTCTAGCTACTTTTATTTTTAATTTATAATATAATTATTTAACATAGCCTAAAATTATATAGAATTAAAAACTGAATAATTATTTATATAAAGTTCTTCAAGCTCTTTTTTCTTATCATCACTTAAATTATTAAATTTAAGCATAACAAGGTGAAGAGAAACACAAAGTTCAGAAGCTAATTGCTCAAAACTCAAATCAATATATTTTTCAAAAATATCATCATCTAATAAATACTCAGAAGCGAAAGTATCGGCTTCTAGTTCAAGATGTTTAACCCAAACAGGATCTATTTCATGTATCTTAAAAGTATTAATATTAGGATGAACATAAACATGTCCAAGTTCATGAGTTAATACTTCTATCAATTCATTTTCACAAAGATTAGGGTTAAGAAGTACAGCTCTTAATTTAGTAGTTTTAATATTACACCCTTTAGTTTCATTTATATATGGATAATTATCATCTAAATAACCAATTACAAAATTTAAATCCCTAAAAATTTCAACAATACTTTTACCTTCATGGCTTAATTTAACTAATCTAACTTTTTCCTTTATAAGCTCTATATTCAAATATATCTCCCCTTTTAAATGATAATAAAATTCGCTTCGCTCATTTCGCCAACGATATATCCTTGCTACCGCTACGGATACATCCGTTGCTCAAAAATTTACTTTTTAACGACAAACGACCTTTTTTATTTTTTTATGTCAGTAAGGTTATTTTCTCTTTATATCGCTAATGGCTAAAGATATACCAGCTTTTATAGAGTGAAGTATTCCATCGATAGCTTCATCAGATGCAGGTTGACCACAAAATGTTATAGAATCACTATTTTTTAAACGAGATTCTAAATCTTTAAGTGCTAAAAGGATATCGTCCTCGTCTTTTTTATTTACATCATAAGAATCATAATTTTTTTCATCAGTAAGACCAACTAAATAATCAGTACTTACCTCTAGGGCATCTGCAAGTCTTGCAAGTACAGCAGACTTTGGCTCTCTTATTCCGTTTTCGTATCTAGATAAATTAGCTTCTGTTAAATTAGCTTTTTTAGCTAGTTCTTTTTGATTTAATCCTAATTCTTTTCTAGCTTTAGTTATTCGTTCTGCTATAATTCCCACTAAGAATCACTCCTTTAACAAATTTTTCTAATTAGATAATATCATTTTAAAATAAAAATGACAATAAAAAAGTATTTATGGTAATAAAATAAGTAAAAAATGACAAAGTTATAATGAAAATGATAATTTTGATAATAAAAATGACAAAAAACTATTGACCTTAACAATTTTTGGATATATTATAAAATTATCACAAAGGAAAGAAAAATAGAATTTTATAAAACAAAATATAGAAAGGGGCGAATAAAAATGGGACCTAGAATACTTAAATCAAAGAGAGTATTATTTGATTTAACACAAGAAGAAATAGCAAAAGAACTTGGAATTACCATAAAAAGTTATAATGCAAAAGAAAATGGTAAAAGGGAATTTACATTAGATGAAGCTAAGAAAATAAGTAGTTTACTTAAGCTTAATTTAAACGAAGTAAATGATATATTTTTTAATTCAGCTATAAGTAGATAGAAAAAATTTTAAATTAAAACTTTCCAATTTGATAATTTTTTTTAAGGGGATAATAGAATGGATAATTTAAAAGTATTTGAAAATGATGAATTTGGACAATTAAGTGTAATTGTAAAAAATAACAAAGAATATATAGAAGCAATAGAAGTTGCTACTATACTTGGATACTCAAATCCTAGAGATGCAATATCTAGACACTGTAATGAAGAGGGGGTCGTGTTTTCCGACGTAAGGGTAGTAACAGGAATTAAAAAAGATAATAGTAAAGCTTTTAAAGTAGTTACTAAAAAATTTATAGATGAAGGAAATTTATACAGGCTTATTATAAAATCAAAACTACCAAGTGCTAGAAGATTTGAAAAGTGGGTTATGGATGAAGTACTTCCAAGTATAAGAAAACATGGAGCTTATATGAGTGAAGAGGTTATAAATAAAACTTTAGATGATCCAGATTTTATAATAGAAATGGCTACTAAATTAAAATATGAAAGAGAGCAAAGAAGATTACTTGAGGAAAAAGCTAAACATCTTGAAGCTACTATAACAATAGATAAGCCATACACAAACTTTGGAAAAAGTATTGCAACTTCATCTGATGCAATAACTATAGGGCAATTTGCAAAGGTGCTTAATAACAATAATATAAATATCGGTCGCAACAGATTGTTTACTATATTAAGGGATAATGGATACCTTATAAAAGTTGGTAAGGATAAAAATATGCCCAAACAAATCTACGTTAAGCAGGGTCTTTTTAAGGTTGCTGAAAGTATAGTAAAAACTGTTAAAGGTGAATTACTTACAGCTACGACACTTATAACAGGAAAAGGTCAGATGTACTTTTTAGAGCTATTTAGTAATTTAACCGAAAATAAAACTTATATTTCATAAGAGTTATTATTTCTAAAAGAGCTTATGATTTAGAGAGTAACTTATATTTAGTGTAAGAAAGTAAAATGATAGTAAAAGTTTTGTAGATTAAGAAATTTTAGAAATATTAAGCGTAAAAAAGTTTTAGTAATACTAAAAACAGATCAGAAAATTAATACTAAAATTAGTAAATTTTAAATTATAGATTTGGGGGCTATAAATGAGAAAATATTTAGATGCAAATATAATAGCAAACACTAAAGATATGCCAAAGGATGAATGGTTAAAGAAAAGAAAATATGGAATAGGTGGAAGTGATGCTTCGAGTATACTAGGATTTAATCCATATAAAAGCTCAATGGCAGTTTATTTAGATAAGATAGATGATGAGATTCGCTTCGCTCACGTCTTAGGCGGATTAAAAGACAAGCCAGTTGCTCAAGATAGTGATGATAAATTTGATAAGGACTTAAAAGAAGATTATTTTATTCAAGATGATAAAAATAGCTATAAAATGGAGCTTAGTAATAAGTTAAAAAGTTTTGTAGCAAATGAGTTCACACTAAAGACTGGCAAGAAAGTTAGGAATATAAATGGAATTTTAAGAAATGATAAATATCCATTTGCAATAGCAAATATTGATAGAGCAGTTGTTGGAGAAAAAGCATTTTTAGAATGTAAGGTTACCAATAGCTTTAATAAAAAAGAATGGATAAAAACTATACCAATTCACTATAAAATACAAATGAATCACTACATGGCAGTTACTGGAGCTAGTCATTGTTATGTTGCTGTACTTATAGGAAATGAAGAGTTAGTAATTCATAAGTTAGAAAGAGATGAAGATTATATAGAAGAAATCATGAAATTAGAAGAAATGTTTTGGAACAATTGTATATTAGGAGATGATTTTCCAATACCTGATGGAAGTAGTGATTATTCAAAAACCTTAGATATATTATATAAAAATAGTAAGCAAGAGGAGTTAATATTGTTTGAAGCTGAATCTATACTTGAGAGATACGATGAAGTTGTAAAGTTATATAAAGATTTTGAAAAAGAGAAAAAGGCAATAGAGCAATATTTAAAACTTCAGATGCAAAATTATGAAATTGCTTATGTTGGAGATAGAAAAATTACTTGGAAAAAGCAAGAGAGAAATACTATAGATACAACTAGATTAAAAAAAGAACACCCTGAAATTGTAGCTGGGTATATGAAAACTACAACTTCTAGAGTGTTAAAAATATAAATTATGGATAAGTTAATATTCTTAGATTAAAAACTAATCTAATTATTAACAAATTATTGTGTTTAGATTAAAAACTAACTTAATTATAAACAAATATAGAAAATATGTAAATATAAATAGATAAATAATACAAAAAATTAGACTAAGGGGGAGTTTAATATGGCAGTTTATAGACATATACATATAGATTATTGGCAAGATGGATTTGTACTTGATTTAACACCAGAGGAAAAATATTTTTATATATATTTAATGACAAATAGTAAGACAAGCCAATGTGGAATATATGAATTACCTAAAAGAATAATAGAAACTGAAACAGGTTATAACAGAGAAACTGTGGACAAGCTTTTAAATAGATTTATAGATTATAAAAAAATTGTGTATTGTGAAGAAACTAGAGAAGTATTTTTAATGAATTGGATAAAGCACAATAAAATAGTAAGTCCAAAAGTTAAAAAGTGTGTTTATGAAGAATTAAAAAAAATAAAGAGTATGGATATGGTAAATTTATTTTTTAAGCAATGTGAAGGGTATGGATACACATTAGATAAAAATGAATTAAAAATAAATATGGGTATGGATAGGGTATCGATACCCATACCAGAAGTAGAAAACAACTTTGAGTATGGGTATGGGGAAAAAGAAAAACAAAAAGAAAAACAAAAAGAAAAACAAAAAGAAGAAGAACCTACGTATAGTGTAGGTAGGTTTAAAAAATTGTATGAACAAAATATTGGTCTTATAAATGGGATAGTTGCAGAGTGGTTATTTGAAATATCGGAGCTTATAGATTATGAGTTATTTAAAAGAGCTATAGAGATAGCTACTGATAAAGGAAAGTGCAATAAAGGATATGTAGCAGGAATTATAAAGCAGTGGTTAGATAATAACATTAGAAGTTATGAAGATTTAAAAGCTTATGAAATAGGAGTTAAGAACAGGAGAGATGAACATGGAGAGTATAGCCAATATAAATATGCCAATGCAAATGAAAGAGAGAATGAAGAGTATACTAGAAAGCCAACAGCAGAAGAAGTTGAAGAAATTAGAAGATCCATTGATGAAATGCGAAGAAATAGAGAAAGAGTATAAGTGCATAAAGTGTAGGGATATGACTTTTATAATTGATGATGGTATTGCTACTCCATGTGAATGTAGGGCATTAAGAGAAGCTGAAGATATTATGAAAAAGAGTGGCATAGGTAGAGAGTTTAGGAATAAGAGGTTTGATAATTTTGACTTTTCTAGAAGCATGGCTGTTATGGATGGTTATAGAAAAGCTATGAATTATGAGAATGAGTTTTTAGATATTGAAAATAGTAGGTGTAATTCTATTATGTTTTTGGGACAAGTTGGGTGTGGAAAGACCCATCTTAGTATGGCTATTTGTAATGAGTTTATGGATAGAGGAGTTAGTGTTATTTATATGGGTTATCGTGATGCTATTACTAATATTAAGCAAAATATGATGGATAGTGTTTATTATAATAAGGTGATGAACAGGTATAAAAATGCTAGGGTGCTTTTTATTGATGATTTGTTTAAGGGTAAGATTAGTGATAGTGATGTAAATATTATGTTTGAGCTTATAAATCACAGGTATTTTAATAATTTGCCACTTATTATTAGTAGTGAGTGCGGTGTTGGAAGGTTACTTGATATTGATGAGGCTTTGGGTAGTAGGTTAGTTGAGATGAGTAAGGGAAGGGTTGTTGAGCTTAGGGGAAGTAAGCTTAATTATAGGATGTATAGATAGTTTGTATCATATGTTAAGTATAATAGAGGTTAATAAACTTTGTATAGTAATATAAAAATAGAGTTGCGGTATGTATGGTTTATAAATACTTCAATTCTATTTTTATTATTAAATAGATAAGTTGTATTATACAAATTTAATAAAATTATAGTATGTAATAACGGTATTACAAAGTATTAAAACAAATACTAAAATAATACATTTTTAATAAAATTATATGTAATAAATGTATATAAATGTTAAAATATAATAGACATCATATTTTATAGGGGGAGATTTTAGGTTGGA
>OLVP01001859.1_pt1 | contig 11302 bp, 10 predicted proteins | sample 1673281 | NCBI WGS metagenome assembly OLVP01 (sample SAMEA3178940, study PRJEB25190) | human gut metagenome | biome: human gut; feature: human-associated habitat; material: faeces | place: Austria | collected 2013
CAGCAGCGCCGTCGTTGATGGCGGAGGAGTTAGCAGCGGTGACGATGCCGTCCTTCTTGAAGCAGGGCTTCAGCTTAGCCAGAACTTCCATGGAGCTCAGGCGAGGACCTTCATCGGTATCAAACACGGTGTCGCCCTTCTTACCCTTGATGACAACGGGGACGATCTCATCCTTGAAAGCGCCGTCGGCAATAGCCTTGGCAGCCTTTTCCTGAGAACGATAGGAGAAGGCATCCAGCTCCTCACGGGTGATGGGGTTGTAGCCGTACTTCTTCTGGTAGGTCTCGTTGGTGCAGACATTCTCGGCGGTCATACCCATGTGCATGTTGTAGCCGGTAGCATCCCACAGAGCATCGTTGACCATGGTGTCAACCAACTCGCTCTTGCCCATGGGGGAACCCATGCGGTAGCCGTAGCGGCCCTTCATCATAGCGAAGGGAGCCATGTCCATGTTCTCCATACCGCCTGCAACGACGATGTCGGCATCGCCGGCCTCGATCATCTGGGCAGCCATGTTGACGCAGTTCAAACCAGAGCCGCAGACGACGTTGACGGTGACGGCGGGGGTCTCGATAGGCAGGCCGGCCTTCAGAGAGGCCTGACGAGCGACGTTCTGGCCCAGGCCAGCCTGGATGACGCAGCCCATGTAAACATGGTCGACCTGCTCCGGCTTGACATTGGCGCGGTTCAGAGCCTCTTTGATGACGATGGAGCCCAGCTCAGCAGCGGGGACATTGGCGAGGGTGCCGCCGAACTTGCCAATGGCAGTACGGCATGCGCTGGCGATGACGATCTTTTTCATAAGTAGCCTCCAAAAATGTTCTTTTCAAAGTAATCGGATAGACTATTGAGTAACTTGTTTATCTTCAAAGCCGATGTCCGGCTGTGAATACGATTTGGATTTAAAGCTCCCCTGCTTCGCGCTTGGCGATGAGGGCGGTCTCGACGTTGGACGGCACGAACTTGGAAACATCCTGGCCGTAGTGGGCTGCCTCCCGCACGATGGTGGAGGAAAGGTAGCTCCACTTGATGGCCGTTGCCAGGAAGACCGTTTCGATGCCGGGCGCCATGGCGAAGTTGGTGTGGGCCAGCTGGATCTCGTTTTCAAAGTCGGTCACCGCGCGCAGGCCGCGCACCATGACGGTGGCGTGTTTCTGTTTGGCGAAGCTGACGGTCAGGCCGTTGAAGGAATCCACTTCTACGTTGGGGATGTCCTTGCAGCATTCCCGTAGCATGGCAACGCGCTCCTCGACCGTAAACAAGGGCTGTTTGGCACTGTTGACCAGCACCGCAACGATGACCTTGTCGAACATACGGCTGGAGCGCTTGATAATATCCAGATGCCCGCGGGTGACGGGATCGAAACTGCCGGGATACATGGCAATGGGCATATTGGTTTGAACCTTTCGGAAACCGCCGTTTGATTGTTAAAAATTAAACATCTTCAGGCGGAAATTTAGGCACCTGCGCCGTGTCTGGTTGCAGATGTTGCCTGCTCAGGTGGGCGGCGGCCGGTGCCGCAGCAGTGGCGTGGCGGGTCTCGCCAAATTCACTACTATAGTTTTACCATCTTGTTAAGGTTTTGTCAATGCTTTATTCGTTAATTTTCAGACATATTTTGTCCTTTTCTTTTGGTAGGTGCGCTAAAGGCAGATGAGGTGGTTGTTATATTTAAATAGGTAGATGGGTCTGTTGCTTCCGTTTCCGCGCCACCTTGCGGCGCTTTACTCGTTTTAACGGCTTCCTGGCGTCGGGTGCTCCTTTTGGAGACCCAAAAGGAAGGCCTAATGGCTGCCTGCCGCTATAAAAGGCCCTGCCGCGAGGTAGGCAGGGCCGCCGAAGCAGTCCCTTAAGGCAATACCGCATAATTCTAAGTGCCGATACGGCGAGCGAGGTGCGGCAGATGCTAAGCCAAAAGCGCAGATAATACTTTGTGTATTATCGAGCATTTTGGCAACGCAGATGCCGTGCCGCAGCCGCCGGAGCGGTGCTTAAGCCGTTAGGCGGGAATTGTGCGGTGGTGCCTTAAGACAAACGAGCGTCAAATCTTTCACATTATCCCCTTGACCCTGGGGCAACTATATGTTATTATTTTAACATGCGAGGGTTTGTGCCCTCCCACACATTTTGTGATGTAGAGTAAACGAGGTGCTGTAAAATGAATTTTGAGGACCTGATCGCTAAAGTAAAGACCTGCGGCAAGCAGAAGCTGGCCGTTGCCGCCGCCGAGGACGATGCCGTTCTGGAGGCCGTAGACGCTGCCCATAAACAGGGCATTGCCGATGCCATCCTGGTGGGCGATGAAGCCGCCATCCGCAAGATCGCCGGTGAGCTGAACATCGACCTGTCCGACTACGAAATCATCAACGAGCCCGACAAGGTTCAGGCTTCGCTGAAGGCCGTCAAGCTGGCCCACGACGGTGTGGCCAACATGTACATGAAGGGCCTGCTGGACACCAAGACCTTCCTGAAGAGCGTGCTGGATAAGGAAGTCGGCCTGCGCACCGGCCATACCCTGTCCCATGTCGCCGTGTTCGAGGTCAAGGGCATTGAGCAGCTGCTGTTCCTGACCGATGTTGCCTTTATGACCTATCCCACCCTGGAAGATAAAGTACATATCATCGAGAACACCGTCGCCGTGGCCCATGCCTGCGGCGTCGAGTGCCCGAAGGTCGCTCCCCTGGCCGCCGTTGAGGTCGTCAACCCCAAGATGCCCTGCACCGTGGACGCCGACGAGCTGCGCAAGATGAACGCCGAGGGCAAGATCACCGGCTGCGTCGTCGACGGCCCCCTGTCCATGGACATCGCCATCGATCCCGAAGCCGCCCACCACAAGGGTGCCCAGGACCGCCCGGCTGCCGGCCATGCCGACATCCTGCTGTTCCCCGACATCCAGGCCGGCAACCTCGTCTACAAGACGCTGGTCCACACCGCCGATTGCAAGAACGGCTGCATCCTGACCGGCACCAAGGTGCCCGCCATCCTGACCAGCCGCTCTGACTCCTTCCAGACGAAGGTCAACTCCATCGCCCTGGCCGCCGTTGTGGCCGCCGGCTTGGCTGAATAAGAAATAAAAGGAGACGTTTCAAATGTCTATTAAAACGCTGGTCATCAACCCGGGCTCTACCTCGACCAAGGTTGGTGTTTTTGAGGACGAGACCCTGCTGTTTGAGGAAACCCTGCGCCATCCCACGGAGGAGATCGCCAAGTACGCCAGTGTCATCGACCAGAAGGATTTCCGCAAGGCCATCATCCTGGACTTTTTGAAAGAGAAGAACTGCGCCCCCGAGAGCCTGAACGTCATCGTCGGCCGCGGCGGCCTGCTCAAGCCCATCCCCGGCGGCACCTACCCCGTCAGCGACGCTCTGCTGGCCGACCTGAAGGCCGGTGTCCAGGGCCAGCACGCTTCCAACCTGGGCGGCATCCTGGCCCGCGAGATCGGCGACAGCCTGGGCATCCCCAGCTACATCGTTGACCCCGTCGTTGTCGACGAGCTGACCAACAAGGCCCGCATCTCCGGCATGCCGGAACTGCCCCGCCGCTCCATCTTCCACGCCCTGAACCAGAAGGCCGTGGCCCGCCGCTTTGCCAAGGAGAACGGCAAACGCTACGAGGATCTGAACCTTATCGTCATCCACATGGGCGGCGGCGTTTCCGTCGGTGCCCACAACCACGGCAAGGTCGTCGATGTCAACAACATTCTGGACGGCGAAGGCTGCTTCAGCCCCGAGCGCAGCGGCACCGTACCCGTTGGTGACCTGGTCAAGATGTGCTTCAGCGGCAAGTACACCCAGCAGGAAGTTTACAAGAAGATCTGTGGCAACGGCGGTTTCAACGGTTACCTGCACACCAACGATGCCCGCACCGTGGGCAAGATGGCCGACGAAGGCAACGCCGAGGCCAAGCTGGTCTGGGACGCCTTCTTCTACCAGATCGCCAAGGACGCCGGCGCTATGGCCGCTGTCCTGCATGGCCAGGTCGATCAGATCATCCTGACCGGCGGCATTGCTTACAACCCCAACACCGAGAAGTACCTGAAAGAGTATCTCGGCTTCATCGCTCCCATCACCGTTTATCCCGGCGAGGATGAGCTGCTGGCCCTGTGCCAGGGCGCCCTGCGCGTGATGACCGGAGAAGAGAAGCCCATGGAGTATTGATACCCGCCCCCTAAACAGCAACAGCCTCTGCCCGAGAAGGCAGAGGCTGTTTTTTTGTGTTTTATCGGCCAACCGTGGTATCAGCTTCCAAAATTGCATCATTTTGTTCTTTGTACTTTGCGGCGGTCTCGTCGTCCAGCACATAGACCGTCACCGGGATGACAGCGTTATCCACCGACTCATCATAGGTCTCATAGTACAGATCGATGAACGCATGGCCGGTCATCATAGCCGTGCCGGTATCCGCAGCGTAGGCATAGCCATAAACGAATTTTCCGTCGTCGCTGGTGATGTACATCAGGGAACCATACGGAATGATGCTGGGGTTGATGGCCACAGTGCCGTAGGTCAGGCGGCGGCCGCTGGCCCCCTTGGCACTGCCACTGGCCGAGTAGGCCGTGGCGCGCTGGCTGGTGTAGACGGCAGCGACACCTTCCACGGGCACGCCATCCTCGACCTCAGGGCCCATGAAGCTGGAGACAGACGCCTGTTCTCCATAGACTTTCTGGATGGTGGGGATCATGCCGATCTGGGTCTCGCGGCCGATCTCCTCGGTGTCGACCTGCTGGCCGTCCACCCAGGTCTCGCGGTAGGTTACAGTGTCCAGGCCATCTGTCCCCTGCTGGACCACCTGCACTTTGTCCTGTTTGCGGTAATACAGGCTGGTGGGAATCTCCTCCACCTCGCTGGGGACGGTCTCGTCCTCGGTGTACTCCACGTAGCTGACGCGCTGCAGGGTGACGCTGCTGCCCTCGGGGACGGTCTCGTCGGCGGCGGGGGTCAGGTAGTCCTCCTCGGTGTAGGTCAGGCCCGCCTGGGTCAGCAGGTCGCGGGTGGTCGCGCCGGTAGTGATGATCTCCTGGGTCTGGCCGTCCGCTGTGACCGGCACAGTGTAGGCCCGCAGCACCTGCATCAGCTCACCGTCCGGTGTCTCCGAGGTGACGATGCGGTCGTTTTCCCCCAGCGGGGCCACGCCCGCCTGGGCTAGCACAGCGGCCTCGGTCTGGTTGACCGTCAGGATGCGGGTGCTGCCGCCGTGGGTGTCGGTAACGGTGACAAAATGCAGGGCAGAGGTCGTGAACATGATCACGCCCGCCAGTGCCACCGCGCCGCCCATCAGTGCGCCCCACTTAGGGCCAGCCAGTGCCATGCGGCGGCGGAAATGCTCTTTTGTTTTTACGGATAAAGGCATAAGGGCTCCTTTTGCACAAAAAAGCGCCGGCCCCGCAAAGGACCGACGCCGGAAATGCTGGTTATTTGCTGCCGCGCGGGACAGCGTAGTGCAGGATTTCTTGCTTTGCGTTTCGGCTTGAAATAATAACACAAAATCGTGCATTTTGCAAGTCTTTTGACAAAACAGCCGCACATGTTACAAAAATGTGCGTCATCCCGGGCCGCTTTTGTGCTTGTTGCCCAGCCTTACGCGGGGCCGTGCTGTAAGCACAGCCAGACTGCGCCGCCGGCATACTGCTGCACCTTGGTCAGCCACAACGGCGTGGCGTCGCGGCCCATCGGCAGGCCGGATTCGGCCATGGCAGCGCCGACACCCTCCCCGTTGCCGTAGGCCTGGGCAATATCGATCGGCGGTAGCCGACGTCGATAGCGTTTCCTGCATATTTTATGCCATTTTTTCAGGCGGGCAAGCGCAGCAAGGATATATAGCAGCCCGATGTGCGTCGGGTAAAAAATCCAGCTTTACACCCCGTTTCTTTCATTATACCAGAAGCGGGGGTGATTTTGTGGTTTTTTGACAGGCTGAGGAAGGCTCCGGCGCTTTTGGCACCGGAGCCTTCCTTGAGTCTTACTTTGCAAGTATAACGGAAATTTTGATCTCCTTTTCCGCCTCGCTCAGGTCGAACGCACCGCCGTCCGCGACGCTCACACGCAGCTCATACAGTGTGCCGTCGGCCAGGGTATCCACGCCAGTCCCGGCTTCATCCGTGATTGTCCACAGCTCTTTGCTGACCTCCGCCAGCTTTCCGTCTGCACCGTAGGCATAGAGCTTCAAATCAGCGGCGCTTCCGAAAAGATTGTTCATCCGGAACGAGACCGTCGTGTTGGGATGAACATTTTCGACCGTCACAGTATTGCGCCAGCTGGCGACCGTGCCGTCACCGCCGGCCTGCTCAAACTGTTCCTGTGTCAGTACGTTCCGCGCGGCCTTATCGAGATCGACCTCTCGGTACGGCATTTCGGGCAGATAGACGAAGCGATCCTGTAATCTGAGCAGTTCCAGATAGCCCGTCGGGCAGTAGAGCGCGTTGCCGCTGTTTCCGGCATACATACCGATAGCCATGTTATTGTAGCCATATTTGTTGGAGACGTCCATGGTGAATACCGTCTCGCCGGTGGCAAAGTCCAGAATGATGTACTGCCACATGCCGCTTTCCATATCCTGCACATAGCCGTAGATATAGCCCGTCGCGGTGGAGAGCTTGAGAATCGATGTGTCGCTTAGGTCATTTCGAGACCAGATGCTCTTCATCTCATAGCCGCTATCGGTTTTCACGGTGTCCACGCGCTCGACGCCGGGCGCGATCATGCAGTTGCCCTTTGTCAGCCAGTTTGTGTCATAGATGTTGGCATAGCTCTGGATGGAAGAGTCACTGTTGGGATCGGCAAGGCCTGCGCTGCCTGCGCCGAACCAGTTGCACACGATAGTGCTGGCGGTGCCCTCACTGTCGTCATAGACGATGGCAGAGTTTTCAATCGCCACCTGATAGCCCTCGGGCAGATCATCCAGCACCGGCATGCTTGCAACGATCTCACCGGTCTTCATATCGAGCGCCAGCAGCTTGACTGGATCCGCGTTGTCGGTGAACATCACAAGATCCGGCGTCAGCGACGGGGAGCAGCCGCCGCCCCAGGCAAGACCGCCGCCGGTGGTCTTGTCGTTTTCGCCGCTGACCTTCGCGCCGACGCTCTCATACGGTGTGCACCAGACAGCCTCGACACCGTTATTGGCGCGCAGCAGATAGCAGTTCTGGTTTGTCAGGATGACCGCGCCGTCCTTGGAGGCGGCAATCCCGTTTTCCGCGCCCTCGCCGAGCGCCAGCCCGTAGACGAAGACGGCCTTCGAAAGGTCAGCCTGCTCTCCGTTCAGGATCGCCTCGATCGCCGAGTGGGCGATGTAGCCGAGCACGCCCTGCTGCTGGCGCTCCGGGTAGATGCGGAAGCCGCCGGTTGCAAACCAGAGGTTTCCATCGTAGTCAAAGACCACGGACAGAAGATTCTGCGTCAGCTCCTTGCCGAGCGCAGCTTCGGCTGCCGCCTTGATGTCAATGTCCAGCACCTTTTCAAATTCAGGCAGGACGTTTCCTGCTTCATCGGTTGCCCGCAGCATCAGCACATGGTTGTTGCTGGTGGGGCAGACGATGCGGTTTTCCGAGTCCAGGAACGTATAGGAGCTCTGGATGACGTAACCGCCGCCGTCATGCTGCTTTGGAGAGAAATAGCCCAGCGTCGTGGTTTCCTCCGCGTTCAGATCGCGGATGGCGATGCCGCCGAGCAGCGGAACGACTGCGTGGCCATAGCTGTCAAAGTAAATGGCAGGCGAAGCGTTCGCGTTGGTTCTTTCATAGGAAACATTGATCTCCGAATAGATGCCAAGCGGCAGGACTTCATCCGTAGAGTCGGTATTGTAGCCGTCGTGGTGAATGTTGGCGTCGCTCTTTGCCATATAAGGGTTTTCGTCAACACGTTTGGCATTCATGGCCTTTACCGGCAGGGCAGCGCTTACCGCGGAGTCTGTATCCGATGCGGGCATGTCGGAAGACTGCTTCGCACCGCAGGCCGCCAATGTCAGGCACAACACACCGGCCAGCAGAAGGGTTGGTACAGAACATTGTAACTTTTTCTTTTTCATTGATTTCCTCCATTTTTGTGCTTGTTGTCTCGGTTTGGTTCGATGCCCGTTTATTCAATCCAGGCATTCAGTCCTTGCTGGAATGCTTCTTCGGAAACCGGCTTCATCAGGAAATAGTCGGCCCGCAGCCGGAAGGCGTGAAGAGAGAAATCCAGGTCACTGCACCAGATCATCCGGCACGCGGGGCATAAGGAACGAAGGTGCTCCGCCGCATTCAACCCGGCCACCCCGGAAAGTGCAATGACGGCATTGGTCGGAGCATCTTTCTGCGCCGTTTCAAAAAAACGTTCCTGATCGTCATATTGCATGACCTGCGGAAACAGCCCCTTCGCTTCACAAAACCGGGTAATTTGCTCGGCGTAGCGCTGCCGCTCTGCTTCCTGTTCTGCCAGCACGGCGATACGATACACAGATCTCCCTCCTTCCTTCATCCGATTTGGCATCTTGCTTGCACTCAGTATAAAAAGGCCATTTGGTTTTTTCAAGCGCCGTAGCACGAAAGGGGCGATTTTGGCACGAATTCCGACAGCGGTTCTTTGTCATCCTCGACACGCTGTGATATAATTATCTTGGAATTCAAGCACAAGGAGAGAACCCTGTATGAGAATTGCGATTGTGGATGATCTTGCCGCAGAGCGCACACTGCTGAAAGACCGGCTGAGACGGCAGCTTCAGCGGAGAACTGTGCAGGCGAATATTCTGGAATACGAAAGTAGCGAGACATTTCTGGAAGCGGCAAGGGAAGCGCCCTTTACTGCCGCATTTCTGGATATTTATATGGATGGCATGACGGGCATGGAGGCGGCAAAAAAGCTGCGGGAAACCGACACGGACTGCCTGCTGGTTTTTACCACGACTTCCACCGACCATGCGCTGGAGGGCTTTCAGGTGCGGGCGCTTCACTATTTGGTCAAGCCCTTTACCGAAGCGGACATCGACGCATTGACGGACGAGCTGCTTGCCCGCGTACCGCAGCCGGATAAATATATGGAGCTAAAGGTGGAGGGAAGCGAGATCCATCTGCGCTATCAGGACATCGTCTACGCAGAACACTTCGCCCACTTGATCTACGTCCATACGACGGTTCAAAAGACGCTTGCCACGCGCCAACCCTTCAAGACGTTCATCGCCCCACTAAAGGATGACACACGCTTTTTTGTGTGCGGGCGCGGTGTGATCGTGAATCTGGAACACGCGGAGGATCTGGAAGGCGTCGCCTTCCGCATGGCGGACGGAAGCCGCGTGTTTGTCAGTCAGGATCTTCTGAAAAGCGCCCGGCAGGCGCTTATGGAGTTCTTGCTTCAAAGGGGGCGGATGGCATAATGGAGCTGCTGCGTCCAATTCTGGAGCTCGGCGTGGTGATTCCCGGCATGCTGCTTGCCTACTTCCCGGTAAAATCCAGCTTAAAGCAGCCGCTGTCAAAGCTTGTTTTGTGGCTTGCCCCGCTGCTTGCGCTGCTTTGTGCCGCCGGAGGCGTGGTGTGCTATGCGCGCCGCATGCCGACTGCGCCGGTGCTTGCGGGGCTGATCTTGCTCGCAGCCGTGATCTACATAAAAACACTCCGGATCTCGCTTTGGAAATCCGGAACGGTTGCATTATCTGTCTGTGCGGTATTTGCCTGCATCAACAGCCTTTGCCGGGCGATCAATGCCGCTATGCTGGCCGGTTTGCCGCAGGCGCAGGCTGCGCCATGGTTCTGTCTGCGGGCCGTGATTTGCTATCATGCGATCTGCTGGCTGTTTGCCGCCATCGCCTATTATCCTGCGACGCACAGCGTGCGGAGGATGGTCGAGGACGAAAATTTTGCGCAGACCTGGTATGTGTTCTGGGTGCTGCCGCTGGTGTTCATTGCACTGAATCTGTTTATGATCCCCAAGTATGCGGACACGCTCTATACCGGGCGTGTTTTGCAGGGGTATTTTGTGATCAGCATCGCACTTTTGTTTTTGATGCTTTTCTTCAACGCAATCTTCCTTCTGACGGCGATCAGCATCAACCGGAATGTGAGATTGCAGCAGGAGAACCAGCTGCTTTCCATGCAGCAGCAGCGCTACGAAAGCCTGAAAGCTGCCATTGAGGAAGCACGGCAGGCGCGGCACGATCTGCGCCACCAGCTATGTCAGCTCGCTGCCCTTGCAGAAGAAGGGAATCTTGAAAAGATCAAAGCCTATCTTTCCGGCGCAGTTTCCAGAATCCCGAGTCTGGAGCTGCATTTCTGTGAAAACCGGGCGGCAGACGGCGTGGTCGGGTATTACTGCGCGCTTGCCAAACGGGAGAATATCCCGTATTCCGTGCAGATTGATCTGCCGGAATGTCTTCCTGTAGACGAAATCAATCTGTGTCTGGTTCTTTCCAATCTGCTGGAAAATGCCCTGGAAGCCAGCCTGCGCACTGCGCCTGCCCGTCGTAAAATCAAGCTGACTGCCTATCTGCACAGTGGCAGCCTGGCGCTGATTCAGGTTGAAAACACCTATGACGGAGTCATCCGTGAAAAAGGCGGTGTCTTTCAGTCCTCCAAGCGAAAAGGAGACGGTGTCGGGCTTCAGTCCGTCCGTCACATCGCAGAAAAATCCGGCGGGGTGAGTACGGTTACCTATCAGGACGGTCTGTTCTGCGCAAAGGTCATGCTTCGTGGATAATCATGCCCGGCCTTTCCAAAACGGCACGACCACAGATTTCAGCAGTCTCGCTTCCGGCAATCCCTGAACAAACCGTATCGCCGTTTTTGCAAAGATGTTGGACTTCATCGTGTCCCAATCTGCCAACTTCATAATTTCCGCTGTGCCGTTTTCAAAATCGAACCGAATTTCGCCCCATTCACCGTCGTTGTCCGCCTGATATTGGTAGACAGCGGCGGCTATTTTTTTGTTCTTCTTGCAGCGCTCGGTCTGTTTCAGCGTCACGGTATGGACCACACTGCTTTCCAGCAGCTTCAGCCGAAGCTTGTCCAGTGTGCGCCGGTAGAATCGCTCCGCACCGCTGGCTGTCGTTCCTTCAAAATCCACCGCTAAATCTTCAAAGTTGGACTGCGTAGCCAAGGGGCTGACGCGCCCGCAGGTCATGCAGATGGCGTTCCGCTTTTCCAGATACCATTGCTCTTTGTAAAATGAAAAAAGCACCCAGTTATTTGTCACTGAGTGCCTGCATTAGAATCGTATTTAATTGTTCAGATTTGGTCAGATTATGCCAAACCCTCCAGCGAAAAATCCGGTGTCTGAGAGTGCCAAATCACCCTCAAAAATACCCCCGAAATTGCTCTCTGGTTGTCCTATTTTTTAAC
>OLVP01001860.1_pt1 | contig 11300 bp, 10 predicted proteins | sample 1673281 | NCBI WGS metagenome assembly OLVP01 (sample SAMEA3178940, study PRJEB25190) | human gut metagenome | biome: human gut; feature: human-associated habitat; material: faeces | place: Austria | collected 2013
TTACAAACGGTCAACGGGCTGAGGTAAAGCGGGCTCTGCACTGCGAAGGAATATCTCTGATTTCCGCGTCCGATCCGTCACTAAGAATTTATATGCCTTCTAAGCGTATCATCACAACAACTACAAATTTATACTCTCTTCATGCAGGTAATCGCCATCGCTCCCGGTCCAATATGGCATGCAATGCTCAGTGACAGCGAACCTTCTACCAGTTCGTAATCCGGAAACCGGGTCTGGATTTCATTTTTCCACTCATCCGCTTCTTCTTTGCTGCACGTATATGCCATTCCGAGAACCATCTGATCTTTTACATCTGCAAAACGGTCTGTCAGATCTTTTTCAATGGCATTGAGCATCGTCTTCTTCGCTGCCTTCCAGCCTCTGACTTTTGCAAATGCATCCAGCTTCTCTCCCTGGATCTGAAGAACCGGCTTTAAATTCAATACCGTTCCTATAGCTGCTGCTGCCGGAGTGATTCTTCCACCCTTTTTCAGATACTTCAACGTATCTACTGTGATATAGATACTTGCCTGCATTTTTTCTTTTTCCAGCACCTGTCTGATCTCTGCGGCAGATTTTCCCTCATCACGCAGCTTGATCGCATCGTAAACTGACTGTTCCTGCGTAACGGAAATTCTCTGATTATTTACAACCTGCACTTTTTCATCATAATCCTGTGCCAGTGAAAGAGCCGTTTCGCAGGTACTGCTCAGACCACTTGACATCGGAATGCACACAATTTCATCATAATCCTCTAAAAGCTTATCCCACAGATCCATGACATCTCCCGGCGATGGCTGAGATGTGGAAATTTCAGAATCAGCTCCCAGTTTTTCATAGAACTGTTCCTGTGAAAGTGTAATATCTTCTAAATATAATTCACCGCCAATGAAAAACGGCATCGGAAGCACGTAGATTCCCAGTTCTTCACCCCGCTTCTGCGTAATTCCGCTATTGCTGTCCGTTACTATTGCAACTTTACTCATTCAACTTCTCCTTCTCAAGCGGGCAAACCAAAGTGTCCGCATTCCTTTCTTTGCATCCCATTCCCGGGACTCTTGTATTTTAATTTTTAAAACTGTGGATCGGTGCAGGGATTCTTCCCTTTCTGTTAATAAATGCATCACAGCCAAACTCATTTACCGGCATGATCGGAGCATATCCGAGAAGTCCTCCAAACTCTGCCGTATCCCCTACATCTTTCCCGATCACCGGAATCAGACGGACTGCCGTTGTCTTCTGGTTCACCATACCGATCGCCATCTCATCTGCAATGATACCGGAAATTGTTGCAGCAGATGTCTTACCCGGAATTGCGATCATATCCAGTCCTACAGAGCATACACAGGTCATTGCTTCGAGTTTCTCCAGCGTCAGCGATCCTGCATGAACCGCATCAATCATGCCCTGATCTTCACTGACCGGAATAAATGCACCACTCAAACCTCCCACATAGGAAGATGCCATAACACCACCTTTTTTCACCTGGTCGTTCAGCATGGCAAGGGCTGCCGTTGTTCCCGGAGCACCTACCCGCTCAAGTCCGATCTCCTCCAGAATCTCTGCAACACTGTCCCCTACTGCCGGAGTTGGTGCAAGGGAAAGATCCACAATGCCAAACGGGATTCCCAGTCTTGCAGAAGCTTCTCCTGCCACAAGCTGCCCCACTCTCGTGACTTTGAATGCGGTCTTCTTGATTGTCTCGCAAAGTTCCTCAAATCCTTTTCCACGCACTTTTTCCAGTGCCTTCTTAACTACACCTGGTCCGCTGACTCCTACATTGATAACTGCATCTGCCTCTGTCACTCCAAGGAATGCACCCGCCATAAACGGATTATCATCCGGTGCATTACAGAAAATCACCAGCTTTGCACATCCAAGGGAATCATTATCCTTTGTCGCTTCTGCCGCTTCTTTTACGATCTGACCACAGAGTCGTACCGCATCCATATTGATCCCGGTTTTCGTCGATCCAACATTTACGGAACTACAGATCCGTTCTGTCTCAGCCAGTGCCTGGGGAATGGAACGGATCAGATTCTCTTCACTCTTCGTCATCCCTTTTGAAACGAGTGCTGAGTATCCTCCAATAAAATTCACACCGACTTCTTTCGCCGCCTTATCCAGTGTCCTTGCGATCGTCACATAATCTTCCGGAGTCTTACAGGCTGAGCCACCGACCAGTGAAACCGGAGTAATGGAAATTCTCTTGTTCACGATCGGGATTCCAAATTCTTTTTCGATATCCTGTCCTGTAGATACAAGATCCTTTGCAACTGTCGTGATCTTATTATAAATATTCTGATTTAACTGATCCAGATCAGAGTCAATGCAATCCAGGAGGCTGATTCCCAGGGTGATCGTACGGACATCCAGGTTCTCATGCTCGATCATCTTATTTGTCTCTGAAACTTCATACATATTAATCATAATCTTATCCTCATCTTCTATGTCTCTTCACTGCTGTACGGTAAATCCTATAATCTGTGCATCTTCTCAAAAATCTCTTCTCTCTGGCAACGGATACTTACTCCAATTTCTTTTCCGAGTGTATCCATTTCATCGCATACCTCTGTAAAATCTTTTTTCAGATTTGAAACATCAACGATCATCATCATATTAAAATATCCCTGCACAATCGTCTGAGAGATATCTAAAATATTGATCCCGTTCTCCGCCAGATATGTACACACTCTCGCAATAATTCCCACCGTGTCTTTTCCAAGTACTGTGACAATACATTTTTTCATTTTCATTGTACCTCCGCTTTTTGTTATAAATCTGATCATACCGTAACGATCTCTGAAACTGAATCTCTGCTTGCAACAAACATATCAAGATCTTCTCCCTTATACTCATTCTCCGCCAGAGTCACTTCCAGTTTTACTGTCTCATAAGCAAGCTTTGCATAATTATTCTCCCTGCTCAGATGTCCCAGCATAATATGTTTCAGATTATCATGTAGTATATCACAAAGGAGCTGTCCTGACAATTCATTTGATAAATGACCTCTGTCTCCGAGAATCCTCTGCTTCAGATAATATGGATATCCACCGACCTCCAGCATATGGATATCATGATTTGCCTCCAGCAGAACCGCATCCAGATTCTGTAAATTTTTCACTGTATACGAATCATACTTGCCGAGATCTGTTGCAACAGCAACGGACTTTGCTCCGCACTCCAGCCGGTATCCTGCCGGTTCGTTCGCATCATGTGAAATCTCAAAAGGATGAATATCAATATCCCCCAGCGTAAACGGCTCATCTGTATGGATCGGATGATATAATCCCTCCGGCATCTTTCCGAGTCCTGAATAACTTTTTATTCCTTCTAATGTACCTTTTGTGGCATAGATCGGGACCTGATACTTTCTGCTGAATACCCCCAGTCCCTGAATATGATCTGAATGTTCATGCGTGATCAGGATTCCATTCAGATCATCCCCTTTTAGATCCAGGGTCTTCAGTCCTTCTTCGATTCTTTTTTTACTGATTCCAGTATCCACAAGCAGATGCGTATTATCACTTCCCACATAAATACAGTTCCCGCTGCTTCCACTTGCAATGCTGCACATTCTCATTTTATAACTTATCTCCTATTTGTCTTTTTGTATCTTCAAAGTCTCCACTGTTATCAATCACTGCCTGACATGCCTGCCGGAATGTATCTTCCGATGGCTGTGAAGCGATCATATCTGTAATCTTCTCATCTGTATAATGCCTGGAGGCTTTCAGTCTCTGCCTGCGTATATTTTCAGAAGTATAAATATACCACATCTCATCGCACAGCTCTCTTCCTGTATCTGTCAGAAGTGCCGCTTCTACGACATACAGAGGCTTTCCCTGCTTTCTCTTCTCAACAATATCCTTCTGCACCCATTTCAGCACTGCCGGATGCACGATTGCATTCAGGCATTGCAATTTTTCCGCACTTGAGAATACCATTTTCCCCAGTTCTTTCCGATCCAGTTCCCCGTCTTCTCCAACGACAGCATCACCAAATTCATCTACGATCTTTTTGAAACATTCTGTTCCTTTTTTCTGAAGCTGCTTTGCAACTTCGTCCATCTGACAGATACACGCTCCATACTCCTGTTCCATCCAGGCAAGTACTGCACTTTTTCCGGACCCTACCCCTCCGGTGATTCCTATTACTTTCATATTATTTTGCCTCATACCAGTTCTTTCCTGTATGCATATCTGCCAGAAGCGGAACTGACAGACTCGCTGCATGTTCCATCTCTTCTTTTAAGATTTTTTTCACTTCGTCTACTTCCTCTTCTGCCGCTTCGATCAGAAGCTCATCATGCACCTGCAGGATCATTCTTGACTTCATATTTTGCTTCTTCATTTCATCACTGACACGGATCATCGCAATCTTGATGATATCTGCCGCAGTTCCCTGAATCGGTGCATTCATCGCCACACGTTCTCCAAAACTTCTCTGCATAAAATTGCTGGATTTCAGCTCCGGCACCGGCCTTCTTCGTCCGAATAATGTCACTGCATAGCCTTTTTCTTTTGCATCTGCCACACACTGATCCAGAAAAGTCTTGATCCCCGGATAGGTCTCAAAATAATGTTCAATATACCTGGCTGCCTCTTTTCTTGTAATACTCAGATCCTGACTTAAGCCAAAAGAACTGATTCCATAAACGATACCAAAATTAACTGCCTTGGCATTCCTTCTCTGAAGATCTGTCACCTCATCAAACGGTACATGAAATACCTGGGATGCCGTCATCCGATGAATATCCCTTGCCTCCCGGTATGCCTGAATCAACTGTTCATCCCCCGAACAATGGGCAAGAATCCTCAGTTCAATCTGAGAATAATCTGCATCCACAAATACGCAGCCTTCTTTCGGCACAAAAACTTTACGGATCAGACGCCCCAGTTCCATTCTCACCGGAATATTCTGAAGATTCGGTTCTGTACTGCTGATTCTTCCTGTTGCAGTAATTGTCTGGTTAAATTTACCATGAATCCTTCCATCCGGCCCGATAAATGTGGCAAGCCCGTCAGCATAAGTCGATTTTAACTTTGTAAGCTGCCGGTATTCCAGAATCTTTGCCACGATTGGATACTCCGGTGCAAGCTTATCCAGCACATCTGCTGCTGTAGAATACCCGGTCTTGGTCTTCTTGGCATGCGGCATTTCCAGTTTTTCAAAAAGGATCACTCCCAGTTGCTTTGGAGAATTAATATTGAATGTCTCTCCCGCCATATCATAGATTTCTTTTTCCAGTTCTACAATCCGGTTTCCAAGCTGGTCTCCATATGCCTTCAATGCTTCACCTTCCACATGGATTCCTGCCTGTTCCATTTCATACAGAGTAAATACCAGCGGCATCTCGATTTCCCGGAACAATTTCGTCATCCCGGTTTCTTCCATTTTCCGGTTCAACGGTTCTACTGCCATATATGCCGTATAAGCTTCGTAGCATGCCTTTGTACTTTCCTCTGTCTTTTCATCAATCAGAAGACCCAGTTGTTCTCTCGCTACATCCTCATAATCATAATCACTCTTTAATGGATTCAAAAGATAAGCTGCCACAATCACGTCAAAACTGTTCTCTCTCTTTGCCTGCGGTAAATAATTGAGAGATTCTTTCAGTCCACACATAGAAAATACTTTCACCTTCTCAGCCAGACCAGAAATCATTCCTGCCAGAGTTTCAAAATCCATCTCCATATCACACGGAATCGTAACCGTCTTTTTCTCAGTATAACAAAGTGCGATTCTGCCAATTCCTGATGGATGTGCAAACAGCGGCAATACATTTCCCTTATCTTTGGAAAATGCAACTCCGACCTTCTCTGCCTTCTCTGCCTCTTTAAATATCTTTTCAATCGCAGCTTTTCCTGTCACTTCACAAAAGGTTGCTTCCACATCATTTGCTGAAGTTTCTACATCGAACCGTCCCAGCAGATTCTTAAACTGAAGCTTCTGAAACAGCTCATGTGCTTCTTTCGTATAAGGGTTACCGTGTCTTGCTCCATTCAAATCAAATTCTGTCTCCGCATCCAGCCTAATAGTCGCCAGCGTCTTACTCATCTGTGCCTGCTCCCAGAACTCTTTCAGATTCTTGCTTGCTCTTGGCGGCTTTAATTCGTCTACATGCTCATATGCATTTTCAATCGTCTTATATTCCTGGATGATCTTTGTCGCCGTCTTTTCTCCAATTCCCGGAACTCCGGGAATATTATCCGATGTATCGCCCATTAAAGCTTTTACATCAATAAATTCTGTCGGAGTCACTCCATAACGCTCTTTCACATCAGCCGCAAGATAATCTTCGATCTCTGTCTTTCCCTGCTTTGTCTTCGGAATCCGCACCTTGATATGCTCCGTGGTAAGCTGAAGTGTATCACGGTCTCCTGAAATGATCGAGACATCCAGTCCCTCTTTTTCACATTGATGAGAAATCGTTCCAAGAAGATCATCTGCTTCCAGTCCTGCCTGTTCAATGATCTCGATATTCATTGCCTTCAGAACCTCTTTGATCACCGGAACCTGCTGACGCAGTTCCTCTGCCATCGGCTTTCTTGTTCCTTTATATTCCTGATACATTTCATGCCGGAAAGTCGGTGCATGCACATCAAATGTCACCGTCAGATATTCTGGTTTTTCCTCATCCAGTATTTTGAACATAATATTCAGGAAACCATATACCGCATTCGTATGAAGTCCTTCCGAATTTGTCAGATCCGGTACGCCATAAAATGCCCGGTTCAGTATGCTATGTCCATCGATCAGTACAATCTTCTCTCTCATCTGAAACTTCTCCTCAATCTTTGCTCTTTACACTGCTGATCCACTGCCCGTGAAACCCTCAGTTTCTTTATAACCCAACAATAAAGTATACACTAAAAACTATCTTTTTAAAAGGCTCATTTTATGGTATTATGTACGCATCATTAAAAATAAAAGAGGAAATAAATATGGATAGTATTATATTTGACGTAGATGGCACTTTATGGGATTCTGTAGATCCCGTGGCTGAATCGTGGAATCTTGCGATCGCCGAAAATACCGATATGACACCTGATCTGACACGGGACTCTCTTGCATGGCTCTTTGGAAAAACCATGACTGAAATTGCCGATGCACTTTTTCCCCAGATTCCACTCGACGAAAGAATGCGACTCCTTACGATCTGCTTTGATTATGAAAACCGATATCTCGAAACTCACCCGGGGAAAATGTATGATGGTGTTGTTGATACGATCAGAGAACTTTCCCTCAGATATCCACTCTTCATTGTCAGTAATTGTCAGTGTGGATATATTGAAGTCATGATGAAATCATCTGGGATCGAACCTTACATCAAAGATCACCTCTGCTTTGGAGAAACCCAGCTTTCAAAAGATCAGACACTTTTACAGTTGATTGGGAAAAATGGGCTGAAATCTCCGGTTTACGTTGGTGATACGCAGGGCGATGCTGATTCCTGCTCCAGGGCTGGTATTCCTTTTATTTTTGCTGAATACGGACTGGGCGATGTCCCGGATGCAAAAGTACGGATTGCACGCTTTGAGGAATTACTGAAGATTGCCGATAAATAAGGATAAAATACCACCAGCATTGAGGGAGCATCTTTCTTAACACAAAAAATCCCTGAACTCCTTGTAAACACTGGATTTACAGGAGATTCAGAGATTCTGTCTGATGCCGCTGGCCGGACTCGAACCGGCACGGCTACTAACCGCTTGATTTTGAGTCAAGTGCGTCTGCCAATTCCGCCACAGCGGCTTATTTTGTCGGTTCATTATTCCCCGAACCGACTTTTTAATGATATCATATTTGCTTATTTATTTCAACCACTTTTTTATTACTCACCAAGTTTTTTGCCTATCTCAAAGCAATCAAATGTAGCGAAATAATCCTTCGGTGTCTCAGCACGACGGATCATCTGCACGCTTCCATCTTCTTTCAGCAATAACTCCGCTGACTTTAATTTTCCATTGTAATTGTATCCCATGGAAAAGCCGTGAGCCCCCGCATCATGAATCACCAGGTAATCTCCTCTTTCAATCTCTGGGAGCATTCTGTCAATCGCAAATTTATCATTATTCTCGCACAGAGATCCTGTCACATCGTATTTATGGTCACATGGTTCATTCTCTTTTCCAAGAACCGTAATATGATGATATGCTCCATACATTGCCGGACGCATCAGATTAACTGCACATGCATCTACACCAATATAATCTTTATAAGTCTTTTTCTCGTGAATCGCTTTTGTAACAAGGCAGCCGTAAGGTCCCATCATGTAACGTCCCAGTTCTGTAAAGATTGCTACATCACCCATTCCAGCAGGGACTAATACTTCCTCATAGACTTTACGCACGCCTTCTCCGATCGCATAAATATCATTCGGCTCCTGATCCGGTCTGTACGGAATACCAATTCCGCCTGACAGATTGATAAACTTAATATTTGCACCTGTCTCATTTTTAAGACGTACTGCCTGCTCAAACAAAACTTTCGCAAGCATCGGATAATAGTCATTTGTCACCGTATTGCTGGCAAGAAATGCATGGATTCCAAACTCTTTTGCACCTTTGCTTTTCAGGATTTTAAATGCTTCCGTGATCTGTTCTGTTGTCATACCATATTTGGCATCTCCCGGATTGTCCATAATATCATTACTGATCTTAAATAAGCCGCCTGGATTGTAACGGCAGCTGATCGTCTCAGGAATATGTCCGATCGCACTTTCAAGGAACTCAATATGGCTGATATCATCCAGATTGATGATCGCACCAAGTTTATCTGCCAGACGGAAATCCTCTGCAGGAGTATCATTTGACGAGAACATAATATTATGTCCCGTTACACCTACTGCTTCTGAGAGCATCAGCTCCGTATAAGATGAGCAGTCACATCCACAACCATACTCCTTCAGGATATCCAGAAGGAACGGATTTGGAGTTGCCTTTACTGCAAAATATTCTTTATATCCCGGATTCCATGAAAATGCTTCTTTTAATGCCTTTGCATTCGCACGGATTCCTTTCTCATCATAAAGATGAAACGGCGTCGGGTAGGTCTTTACGATCTCTTCAACCTGTTCCTTTGTAACAAATGGTTTCTTGCTCATCTTTCTTCTCTCCTTTTCGTATCTTTATCAGTTCAATTTCATTTGCAAGTGCATTTTTAAATACTGTCACAAAATTTCTCTGACCGGAATAGACACACGTATTCATGCTGCCCATTCCATATTCTCCTGAAAGAACATAGCGGGAATCTACAATCAGTCCGATCTGCTGCTCTTTTTTCCTGGTTACATAAACGATAACTTCTTTCATCGGAAAAGATTCATCCGTAATCAGAACAACCTTTTTTCCTCTTCTCACCAGTTGTAGAAGTTCCTCTTTAAATTCCTCCAGGCATCCTTTAGAACAGGAAAAATAGACCCGTTCTTCTGCTCCGGTCAATAAATGATGAATTTTGTCTGCAATATTCTTCTTACCTTCAACCGTAATATATCCATCCTCTTCCACGGACTCGCTGGGAAGATTCTGCTGAAGCCATTCCAGCTCTTTTTCAAGTCTCCGGATCCGGTTTCCACAAAACTCCTGTGGAACAATGGGGATATAACGCTTTGCATCGCCCTCTACCAGATATGCAGCACCTTTTTCCACCATTGCTGCAAGCGAAGCATAGGCATTCGACCTGGAAATCCCGGTATCTCTTGCAATCTCATACCCGGTCTTTTTTCCCCCTTCAAGAAGCTTTCTGTAAATAAGAGCTTCCTGCCTGGATAACCCGAAATGCATCAGGTATTCAATTTCTCTGCTTTCATCCATTCTCTGCTCTTCTCCATAGTAGTTCTTTACAGGAACACTATACATCACAGCCTGTCTGCTGTCAATGAAAATACCTTTGAAAAGTTATTTTTGAGAATCTTTTTCATTTGCTTTATCTATCACTGGCAGGTTCCTTACGGATGCATGCCATTTAAAATCATTCTGACAACCTCTTCCGGTGTCTCTGCAAGCCCGTCAGCTCCCGCTTCCTCCAGTTCTTCTTTCGATCCGTACCCGTACAGAACACCGATGGCACGGATTCCTTCTCTATTTGCACCTTCAATATCATAGCACCGGTCTCCGACCATTCTGATTTTTTCCAGGTCTTTTTCTTCGCACTGTCCCAGGACATATTGGATCACTTCCTGCTTTTTTGTTCTTGCTCCATTCATGCAGGCTCCACCGATCAGGTCAAAATACTTCGCAAATCCAAAATGTTCTGCAATCATTTTTGCAAATTTTTCAGGCTTTGACGTTGCCATTACGATCGTCAGTCCGGCTTCTTTCAAAGTCTTCAGCATTTCCATGACTCCCTCATAGACCCAGTTGTCAAAAATTCCTTTTTCCTGATAGTATTCCCGGTATAATCCCACCATCTCTGCTGCCTCTTTCTCTTCTATCTCACAGCATTTCATAAACTGTTCCTGCAAAGGAGGTCCAATAAATTTGCGTAATTCATCCCCCGGTGGAATTTTCCTTCCAGCCTTTTTCAGTGCATACTTTACTGAATTTATAATCCCTGATCCCGAATCAGTGATTGTTCCGTCCAAATCAAATAATACGGTACTGATCTCCATCACCGTTCATCTCTCCTCTCTCACAGTACTTTTCTTCTTGAAACTATCTTTTTAAAAGCTTCTGATATGATCTTCAGCTTCATCTTCTGTCTTGATCACTTTGCGTATCACTACATAATATCCAAAATCATCATTGACTTTTATATAAACCCGGTCGCCCTCTTTATGTCCCAGTAACGCCTTGCCAATCGGAGATTCTATACTGACAAGGCCATTCAATGAACTTCCCCGGACAGAAGTGACGATCCGGTAAGTTTCCACTTCATCATCATCCTCGCAATACAGTTCCACTGTATTATTCAGTCCAATTTCATCTGCTTTGGAATGATCTTCTACAATTTCCGCAGTCTTGAGCATTCTCTCCAGGTAACGGATTCTGCTTTCATTCTGATTTTTTGCTTTTTTTGCCGCATGATATTCAAAGTTCTCACTCAGATCCCCATGAGATCTTGCTTCTTTTACCGCTTCGATCAATTCTTTTCGTTCCACCAGCTTACGGTGTTCGATCTCGGCTTTAATTTTTTCAACGTCGCTTTTCGTTAATCTTTCACGCATAATGAGTCCTTTCTGTATGAAATTAAAGATTTGTATTTGTTGGGGTGAAAATGATTCGGTAGCAGGAAGGCTTTTTGACAGAAGAGCGTCCATATCCGCACTTGTTGTTGCATCGCAGTGCAGGACCCGC
>OLVP01001861.1_pt1 | contig 11272 bp, 10 predicted proteins | sample 1673281 | NCBI WGS metagenome assembly OLVP01 (sample SAMEA3178940, study PRJEB25190) | human gut metagenome | biome: human gut; feature: human-associated habitat; material: faeces | place: Austria | collected 2013
CCACTCTCTTCCTTTCTTATTATTGTAAGTAAAAAGAAATGCAATAGTCAAATGCAATCTGCATACTGAAACATTGAAATTACTCCATCATCGTTTTTTCCGCCCCTCATTCAGGGATTCTTTTTTTATTGTCCGCAAGTATGAAACGAATAATCCTAATGATCTGGCGTTTCCGTCCCCTTATTCGGGGATTCTTTTTTTATGAATTGTGTAGTCGAATCGATGAAGTTGTGGCAGCGTTAGTTTCCGTCCCCTCATTCGGGGATTCTTTTTTTATTTGCAGAGGGCGGAAGTTTCTTTCTGTCCGCCTTTGGTGGGTTTCCGTCCCCTCATTCGGGGATTCTTTTTTTATAAATCCGTACTACAATCCTGAAACCGCCAACAATGGCGGGGGGGTTTCCGTCCCCTCATTCGGGGATTCTTTTTTTATGGCTATCAAGAAGGCGAGACACATTATGTCCGCCTGACTTTCGTTTCCGTCCCCTCATTCGGGGATTCTTTTTTTATAAATATGAAAAGTACACGTACCGGCGAATCTGTAGCTGTTTCCGTCCCCTCATTCGGGGATTCTTTTTTTATAGTGCCTTATCAGGGTGGCATGAAGTCCTTGAACCTTGAGGTTTCCGTCCCCTCATTCGGGGATTCTTTTTTTATGACAGCAAGCAAGCACGTGATAATTGGGTAAGCAAGTATGCGTTTCCGTCCCCTCATTCGGGGATTCTTTTTTTATTTCAGAGTAATTCAAAGTGTTTCAATCGCTGATAATTACTGTGTTTCCGTCCCCTCATTCGGGGATTCTTTTTTTATTGTATTCCGACACGGAAAAGAACCGTTTTAATGGTGTTGTAGGGTTTCCGTCCCCTCATTCGGGGATTCTTTTTTTATATCCCTAAACCTTGAGGAGGGTATTATGTTGTCGGTTGTTTCCGTCCCCTCATTCGGGGATTCTTTTTTTATGCGCGTATGTTTCAGAACGAGAACGTTAAGGTAAAAGACCGTTTCCGTCCCCTCATTCGGGGATTCTTTTTTTATGAAAAAGAAAGAAAGAGGCTGATAAATGCAGCCGCTCTTAGTTTCCGTCCCCTCATTCGGGGATTCTTTTTTTATAAACCGGTGGCAATCCATCAATCGCAAGAGAGTATCCTGAGTTTCCGTCCCCTCATTCGGGGATTCTTTTTTTATCTGTGACATGCGCCTGTATAACAACAGCAGCAAACTGGGTTTCCGTCCCCTCATTCGGGGATTCTTTTTTTATCCTGTCGTTATGATATGCCGCCAAGTCTGAACATTTTTGCTATCTTTCGGCGGATCCTCCATTTCCTTGCACAAAAAGGCTCCCCTCTGACGCAATCCATACATTTCTCTCCGTACCCATCGGCATCGGCGCGGATTAAATCTTTTTTTCATCCATATTGTACCGTCTCCAATTCCTCTTAATCAATATATTATCACATCGTCTTCTTTTATATCACCTATGCCCCACGATCTTACTCTTGTATGGTCATAGAGAATATAAATACGCAATGAATCTTGCTCCGCATTTATGATTCTGCTCGCCAGTTCCGATATACATTCGTATTGTTTGGGTGTCAGAAATCCTTCAAATGCGGATTTTTGCACGCGCACGGCAAACTGCTCCAGACAGCGTACCATAGATAATCTTCTTTTATTATCCGTGATGTCATAAATGATGAGAACAATATACCGATTATCGTCTGTCGGCCGCACTCTGATTTCTATTTCTTCCATTATCGTATAACCATCGGCTTTAATTTCTCTACATCTCTTTGATGCACAGCAAGACTATAGGAGTCACATTCCATTTGTATGGTATGGCGCCAGGAATATGTTCCCTGAAAATAACGATTCACCGTACGCATTTTCCTTTCATATGCTTGCAGGAATATGCGCCGTCCAATCCGATTCAGATAAATCCCCCCATTTTCTCCTTTCACAAAATAATCTTTAGATATTTCCCGGTGCGTCACAAGGGAGAGGCAGAAAGCATCCACCACAGCCGGTCTCCATGGTTCCATGAGATCGGACGCTAATGCAGGATGTCCATTTCTCAGTGCATGAAGAAATCCTATATAAGGATGAAGACCGCAGTTTACGATTGCACTGTAAAAATCGTACATAAGGAGGGTATACCCGAAACTAAGAAGGGAATTGAAATAATCCCGGGGAGGACGCTTCGTACGCTTTTCAAACCGGAATTCTTCAGGAAGGATATGCCCTATCGCCTGAAAATAGATTCGTGCCATCATCCCTTCATATCCCATGACTTCTTCGACGGAATGAGCCATATGCAGCTTATCTGCTAATATCCGTATGTCACTTCTTACTTTTTCAATAAATGGATCCTCGGCACGGCGGTTATAATTCCGCAATATAGTTCTTTGATTATATACTTTCCCAAACACAACTCTTTTCGCAAGCGCAAGGCAGAAGTCCTTATCTGCCAACGCGTCAAACTGTTCTTTCTGGCGCAATACATTCTGATGATCCGTGGATTCCAGGCGGCCGAAAAAGCGTCCTGTCGAGGAGAGCCATGTCAAAGGAATATTTCTTTCCAAAAAATCTACAATGACGGATGATGATATCTGGATAGAGTCAAACAATGTGACACCTTCTACCACGGCAGACGGTACTTCGCAGATCGTTTCATTCTCACGACTGATCACATATCGTCCGCCCTGCCGATTAAGCTTTGCCCCCGGTTCGGTGACATAGATCCAGCTCACGTCCGATAACCTTCTTTCTATAAACTATCTATGATGGAATTATTTAATTCACCATAATCCCATTGGAACTTTTGACCTCGAATCAAATCTGATGCCCGATGTAAATAATTTAATATATCCCGAGAATCTAATCCTGCATCAGCAATTCCGCTTCTTTCTTTGCCCTTTGACCACTCCCTTATAATATTTTCCGTCAAGTTCATGACTATTTTATGCGCCACTTTATTTCTTATATTCTCTGATACAATGCTTAAACGGACAAATATTTTCTTAATTTCAATATCTCGTCCATTTGAAGATATCCCAGAATTAATGATCCATTCACAAATATACGCCATATTTGAAATAGATAAATCACTGTCCTTAAATCCGCCAGAGCGTTTATATTGATGATTCAAATGCTCCAACAACGTATTATTATATCGTCCTATTTTTTCTCTTTTTAATACATACCTGACATCCCCATCTTCATCTCGGCGAATCTCACTACATGCGTTTAAGTCAAATAACGTTCTCTGCTCCAAAGATATCGCGTAATCTGTCGCTAACTTCGTACAAATTGGTGTTGTTTTTACAATAAATTCATACAGCTGCTTTTTCCTTTGCCTAAGTTCCATGACACGGAAAAACTCTTCAAAATCTCCTGCCTTGCTGATTAAAGGTTTCCCATTATAAGAGGGAATAATTTTGTTGGCATCCTTCCACATCAAATTCCTTCTGCAAACCGCGTGACGCAAAAGCTTTTCCGATATATCAGAAAACAGATGCCGATTCTGTCTCAAAAGCTGCAGCGCGCCTTCATACTCATAATTTTCCACCAGAGATATAATTTGCCATTTCACACTGTGTTTTTTGAGCAGAGAAAGTTTCGCCTCCTTGCAGCGATTGGGGGCAGCGGGATCATTATCATCATTACAATCCAGCATTTCCACCAGTCCCGGTGTTTCTTCCGGATGATTTTTACTATTTGAGCTTTTTCCCGGAGTTAAAACCTGAATAGCTTTAGTCTCCGGATAGTCCAGCCCTATAAGCCCCATGACTGTTTTGATCTGCGGTGTGCCGGAGCTGAGATTCAGCAGCCATTCCTCATCAGGGTACTGTTCATACTTCTCATGGAATACATCCTGCAAAACCGTCAGTCTTTCATATATATGGGGCTCGGTAATTCCGCTCCTGATGAATTCGATCTTACATTGGGGTGCTACTTTTTGTATCCCTTTTGTATAACATTCGCTCTCTGCTTCCTTATCTTCCATTTCTTTCGTAAGAAATACAAAGATGCGGTCTACCGGCGCATAATGACGGAGAATATGCAGCATCCCGCCATCATGATATCCTCTCACCGGATCCGTATCTCCTACAGGTGTAAATAAGATTCTCATAACTGCTCCTTTTTTTGATAATAAGCAATATTCGAATGAACTGCGCCCATCCCCATAGCCGTCTTTATACCTATCCCCGCATAATCGGCAAAGGCAGCAAGCATAGACGCCATACGGCGTGTTATATCATCTTTAAAAAGGCCAAGCCGTATATTTCCCCGGAATGCCCGTATGCGCCTCCCTTCCACGGAGAAAGGATGGGTATGCAGCCGGTAATCCGTGATACACATAAATTCCGCCAGTTTATCCCCCAGCCGTTCTTCTCCCAGCACCATGCTGTCAGAATATACATTCCATTTCCGGATCAGGTTGTTAAAAACAAGCAGAAGCTCCGGAAAGATTTTGTATTCTCCATTTTTTTTGAACGAAGCGGATGTAAGAAAATCCAATTCTATATGATGGATCTTTTCCGTTCCTGTCCAGAATCGCTCTTCCAGTCCCTGAAATGAGTCTTTCTTCAGTATACTGAATTTTCCTACCTCTACTTCATATCCCTTTTGCTCCAAAAAAAGAGAGGTTTTCTGCATCATCGGCCGGAGTATATGGTCAAAAGCTTCTTCTGTCAGCACCGCTATCCGCCAGTAAGGGTTCCCCTCTTTCACCAAAAGATATTGGCTGTACGGGCGAATCTGCTGTTCATGCATCTTTTCCGCCCATTCTCTATCCAACTCGCTGATTAACGCGCCATGAAAAACCGATCCGAATGACTGGTTCAGCAGAATACCTTCCGGTAACCGCAGTTCCGTTTCTGCCAATGTCAGCATAATTCTTCTTCCACTTCTAACTTGCACATTCCCATGACCTGATAAGAATTTCCCCGCTTCGCCAATTTCAAGGTATGCGGAGAAATATGTTCGCCTTGATTATGATGTCCTCTTTTGAATTGCTCCGCCATCAGCCGCTTCACCACATCCCGTCCTGTTTTCAGATCGGGTGCCAGCGCATAGATAACGGTCTTGCTCAAAAAGCCCGCTCCTCCACCGAGCAATAAATCAGTATGCTGCATTTCCTGTATTTCATCGGTATCCCCAAATGACTTCCATAGCAATTCACACTGGAAATCAACAAAATCCTGTAAGCATTGAATAAGCCCCTTCGTGTCAGAAATCCCCAAAGCTTTCATTCCCACGCTGTCAATTCCCAGCTTAAAATTCACTGTATCGCCGGGCGCCATGCACTCCCGCCAAAGGGAAATGGTATGCGGATTATCTTCCTTTTCTCCGAAATCCGCCTTTTGCACAATGATACCTGCCTTGGAAGCGGTACTGCTGTCTCCCACAGTGAGAGCACGGAAGCAGCTGTTGACCATATTCCGCTTCCCGTCAGTGCCAATGGGTATAAAAATCTCTTTTTCCAGTTTATCCAGGACATTTCCTATATTTCGCTTAAGGTAATTTGCTCTCTTAGCAATATTAAATATCTCATTCCAGTATTTTTCATACCTTTCCCTATCTTTTCTTATCATGGCAGCGATTATGGCGGTGCGGAAAGCCCCTTTCAGACTGGAACCGGGTATGTACATCCTGCCCTTACTGTCCTTGATAAAGGTATGAACATCATTTAAGGCATTCCTTGGATTCTTTGAGTAAGGAACATCCGCCGTTTCCGGTTTTGACAACACACCGCTATCGACCAGGTCCCTTATCAGTCTTTTTAATGATTCCGGCTGACGATCATTTCTTTTACATGTATTCAAAAAATCATAAATGGAGAAATGCTTAAACTTTCTATGAATTTCAGAAACAAAGCTGTCCAGCAGTTTTTCTTTTTCTAAAAATTCCGCCCATTTCGATTCGTTTAGAAAATAAATATGAGCTTTTTTCCCGTTGTCCTCATATACATACTGATTTTTTTGATATATATCTCCACTGCCGATATGCACCGGTGACTGGCAGGTCAGTTTCATTTTCCAATATTTCATCATAGCGGCAACCCCACAAATAATCCTCTACCATATTTATAGACAGGATGCGGTGCCGAACCATTATTCACGTCGGCAATCCGTCCCTCTAACCGCTTGGAAAAACAGGCGCCTGACGCCATCATATACACGCTATTGGTTTTCGCAGCGCTTATCATGTCTCTTGACCATGCAAAGCCGCCCCGCTTAATGATTTTTCCCGTACCGGCCGATACATCCTTCACCTCCGATTTTTCCGGAAGAAAGGAAGAAAGCGACATATAACAATCGGAATGATCGGCACACAGCATTTTATACAAGGAAACATCATCCCCGCCGTAGGTATCCTCATCACTTAACGCCAAAGGGTCATCCTCAAATATGTACTTCCCGAATCCGCTGCTTCTTTTTCCCCCGATTCCCGCCATTCCCAAAAGCTTAATAAGCGGTTCCAACCTTTCCGCAAGCTCCTCACTTCCCGAAAGGATAAAATATAAACCGGCATCAGGCATAAAGTGATATGCCCCGATTCCATAGGGATGCCTTTCTCTGGCATTATACTGCGTACGGATTTCTTCCTTTCCAAAATCAGGCTGGACAGATACATCCCGTCCCTGTAAATAAATCTCCATTTCCGAAGCACGGATAAAAGAACGTTTCTTATGCTTTTTCCTTTCTCCCGACTGCGCTCTTACCTCTTCATAAGAAAGCGTTTCTACCAGATCAGAATTCTTTTGATACATTACGGGACGAGGCAGGTATAACTCGTAACAATGGTTTGCCTTCTTCCACGGAAACAAATCCGAAACCCGCAAGTTTCCCAGCCGAACATTCTCTATTACACATTCCAAAAGTTCCTGCGAAATATCCGCAGCTTCCCGGCAGAGCGCGCTGAAAAAAGTATCCGCCCTGCAATAAGATAAAATTTCCCCAAGACCTCCACCTTCTGCCACATCACCGAAGTGTACCGGAGAGGTAAAGTGGAACAGTATGATTTCATGCCTCATAATTTTGATCCCTCAAACTCCTGTGCCAATGCAGCCTGTTCTTCCATTTCTGCTGTCTCCGGATCCATTTTCTGTACATGGAACGAGGAAAACGCAATCCTGCCATAACCGCGGGATCCATGTCCCCCAAGATAGTCTAACTGCAGCAAGCGGAATCCTCTGCACAGTACTTCCATATCCTCTTTCATCTGGTTCTCGTCTTCGATGTTATAAACCAGCTGGAAATCAAATTCCATCCCTGCCGGTACCCGTTCAATCATCCGGGGATTGGCCACACCGGTCCCCCGATTAATCGTATTTTCCGCTTTAATCTCTCCTAAGTAGGTATCTGTATCTAAGTTTTTAAACTTATTCCTGCTTTCTGCTTTAACGAATGCGTCCCTGAACTGCAATCGCGCGGGTTTGGTTTCTGTTTTTGAGCTGATGCCGAATAATCTGGCCACGACCGCTTCATCCTCTTCCGGCGAAGGGAGAGCAGCCATGCCGTCCCGTACCCTGGCTAAAAGCGTCCTCATCTTTCCTTTTAAAGAACTCCCAGGAATGATCGGCGCCTTTGTCAACGGATCCCTGATAAAAGGACTGTCTACAGCGCCAATCGGCGCAAAATCGCTGGAATCACCGATATGCAATCCCGTCTTCACTGTAAGTACCGCTCCAATCAGCAATTTCCCTTTTAACTGTACCTGTGCCATGATTAGTCCTTCCCTCCGTAAAATTTATGAAAAGCCACCAATGCTTCAATATAATGGGCAAATTTTTCATATTCTTTTGTACTGCTTTTTATCCCGTCAATCAGGCTTATTAATCCGGCTTCTTTTTCGAAGTCTTCAACCGGATTTCCCCATTTACTCCTATTTCGTCCAATCTGATAAGCTAACTTTACTTTCAGATACTTGATTTGCGCCTGCAATTCCACAGGTAATGTATCATACTCATCTGTCTTCTCTAATTTATAGGCATTCACTTTTTCGGTCACTGTATTTACGGCTGTCAAAAATTTCCGTATCTGCGATGTAGTAACCATTTGCCCCTTTCGAGATAAATTTTCCATCACCTGCTGCGCCCGATCCACGATCTTATTTTCTTCCAGCATCATGCTTCCTCCTTGTCACGCATACGATAAATAATGAACTGAAGAGCTGTCACCAATTCTTTTCGTTCTTCTTCCTTCACCGCCCACTGATAAAACCAGCTTCTTACCTTCTCATAACAGGGCTGCAATTCTTTCCCCTTCGGCTTCAATCGCGCCAATGTGTAAGCAAACCGCGCCAAGTCCATCCTATCCCCGGCAGCTCCCTGCAGCAAGTTCATTAATTTGTATAAAAGCGATTTACCTGCGGAGATACGATCATTTCTTTTATTGTTGCCATTGATACCATCCAGCAGCATATGATCCATAAGGAACTTTATTTTTTCACCGTGAACTTTCTCTATGAATTCATCCCATGTATAAACAGCAGCATTTTCTTTTTCCGCTGCACCGCTATTCTTTTCATTTCGATGATATTCCGTACCACTGCCAAATAAAGCGATGCTGTTTTTTCCCGGACTGGTCTTCGCCAACTCTTCCAATTCCCCGGTGACCTCCGCCATACGGCTAATCGGATACGTGGAAGAATACAATCCCAAGCCGGCGGAAAAGGTAAGCTTTCCATTGGTATAAACCGAAAACGCACGTTTCAGATCAACGGCAAATCCCATCAGATCATCCCAGGCGCCGACAAGAAAAAGATCATCACCGCCGGAGTATACTACATGAATTTCTCTCGGCTCACCGTCTTTATCCTCAAAAAGATAAAATGGCTTTATGCCTTTGGGCAATTCTTTTTTACAAATACTATTGATTATCTTTCTAAAAAACAGCGCCATACTGCGTGATAGGGCAGCATATCGGGATAAAGTCGCATAGGCTTCCGGATTTTTATTCTCTTTATGTATAAAGCCTGCAATAAAGGCTGCTCCCAATCCATCTACATCTGCCCGAAGTACGCCAAGACGTTTAATTCCTTTTCCTGTCTTTTCTCCGGAACTTTCTGCCAGCTCATTGAAATCAAGCACTTTCCCCATCTCATTCTTTGCCGCATAGTCTGCCACCCACAAACGGGATGCCATGAATGACGACGTATAAGAGCCATTTTTATCATAAATCCGTTTCAGTATTCCGGCTTCAGCCCACTGCTTCAAATCATTTTGAGAAGCTGCTGTAAGCCAGCACAAACCGGAACATGCGGAAATCGGTATCGCCTTGTCCAACCCTTCCGCTTTTTCTGAAAGAACAGCAAAAACACTTCTTTTATCATCAATCAGTGCTTTTCCTAAATAATACAGCCCGTTGCAGACTTCACAAACCTCTATACCCGTGCTGTCATTTGATTCATTTCCTTTGTAAGGCCCCAGTCTGTTTGTCGAAACATGGCATATACCACATTCACGAGCTCCCTGATCCGCTCTATTTATATTGCTGTTTTCATCAAATATTTCGGTCAATATATCCGGACCATATCTGGATGCCTTTGCTGTAAAAACCTTTTCGGATACAGAACGAAATACATTCTTTTTATGATGTACTTCATCAGATTCCGCCATTAAATCATTGGCACAGAGAGGTTCACATCCCATCGCTAAATACAAAGTTCCGGAAAACAGCTTCACCAGTCCCTGATTTATTTTTTCCGCAACGGCTTTTGCGGTATCCTGTGTTTCCTTTGTATTATCTGCCAATATATAAAAATGCCCGCCGCTGCAATAAATCAAATTCGCTCGGGAAAGATGCAATTCTTCCAACAACTCATCCACTATATTTTCCAAAGCAATATCCAAGTAAAAAGAACGCCCGCGAAGCATACGCATCGCGCCTTCAGATCGGATACGGTATATAAATTTCTGTATGCCTGAAAAATCACCGGAAATCATCAGGAATACGTCCTTATTTCTGTTTTCTTTATTATGAGTAAAGCAAAACTCTTTATAATCCGTGATTCCCAACGTCTTCATGTACTTCATCAGAACAGCTGCTGTCGCGCCGGTCATTTTCATGTGGTCATATAAAGAAATATCCGCATGTTCCTCCGTATTTGTGCTTGACGGTACATAGATCAGCGTGTCTTCCAATATGCGCAGGAGCTCATTTTCTTCCATGGAAATCGGTGATTTCATCCGAAAATTCTCTTCCAGATACCGCATGATGGATGCATATTGTCCTTGTGTCGCTATACTTTTATTTCCATGGGGAAAATTTTCTTTTTTCATCGCGTCTAATTCACGTAAAGAAAAATAAGACGGTTCCGCGTCCCCCGAAAAGACATTAAATATATTTTCCAGGCACAAATCGGAATCAAACTTCGCACCCCTGTCATTAAGATCTCCTTCCGCTTCCCGCCGGTCTGCACCGGCAGCAATATTATCCGCTTCATATATAACATATGCCAAATCATCAATATCCAATCCGGCGCCGGACAATTCCCTTCCATGATGATATTTTATACAGCGCAACAGCTGCTTGTCTGATTCCCTATCAGCCAAAAAGGATTTAATAAACTCCGCCCCAAGAATAGAATGTCTCTGTCTCTCATGAGTAGCACGTATGCATACCTTCCCTACATCATGCAGCAGTCCCGCCTTTAAGGCTAAAGAAATTTTCTCACTCATTTTTCCTTATCCTCTCCATCGCATAATAAAATCTTATCTTTACACTATATTTAATTATACTTAAAATATCAAAACAAGTTAATGATTTATGAAAACTCCTCTCTAAAATGATAAACCTGTTAAACAAGATCGAACCTTTCCAAGCTGCCTATGCGGCAGTTAACTTTATGTCGCTGTGTTTGCGGTAGCGAAAAATTTTCTAAGCTGCCTATGCGGCAGTTAACTATGTACTCTATGGTGTACCGTCATGGCAATTTTTCTAAGCTGCCTATGCGGCAGTTAACATCGCCGACTTTATATGCTTTCTTGCGTTGCATTTCTAAGCTGCCTATGCGGCAGTTAACAGCATGGCGAGAACGGGCACCTGCGGCAAAAATTTCTAAGCTGCCTATGCGGCAGTTAACGGAGCCACACACAACCGCATAATCACAAACATTTTCTAAGCTGCCTATGCGGCAGTTAACTGTGTCTTTATTCATAGCATGGCTTTTATTTTTTTCTAAGCTGCCTATGCGGCAGTTAACGATGCCGGAGCAGAAAAAGAATCCGACAGCACGTGCGCTTATACATCTTTTTCCCACTTTGACCCAA
>OLVP01001865.1_pt1 | contig 11261 bp, 9 predicted proteins | sample 1673281 | NCBI WGS metagenome assembly OLVP01 (sample SAMEA3178940, study PRJEB25190) | human gut metagenome | biome: human gut; feature: human-associated habitat; material: faeces | place: Austria | collected 2013
CAGAAATTTCAGTGTCAGAAACAGATTCTGATTCAATAGAAATCTCAGTGTCAGAAACGGATTCTGGTTTAATAGAAAATCCTGAGTTGGAATGGGTGGATGCAGTAACTGTATAGGAAGAGGGGGGATAAAGAAAAAAGACGCATGCGAAGATTACAAATTTTGGTGTAAATGAATGTATATGAAACATAAAAACCTCCATAGAATGATTGGTTGATAATACTAAAATATTTTGTGAATTAAGTATACAATATATAGATAGAAAAATAAAATTAATATTTTTAAAAGATAATATTAAGAATTATAGAATAAAAGAGGAAAAGAAAAAGAGAGATTATCAGATTGCTTTTTGAGCATCTGTTTGATATAATTATAATGTTTATGTAAAATATTAAAAGTATAAAACTGCATATACAGGAACTTGTGACCAGAAAATTTAGAATAAAAATGGAGAGATAGATGATAAAAGTATCAGTAATTGTACCTGTGTATAATGGAGAAGAACATTTGAGAGAATGTCTCGATAGTATTGTGGGACAGTCCCTGAAGGAAATTGAGATTATATGTGTGGATGATGGATCAACGGATTCATCTTTTTCCATTTTAAAGGAATATCAGAGTAAGGATAACCGGGTGCAGGTGTTACAACAGAAAAATTTGTATGCTGGAGTTGCGAGAAATCTTGGAAAAAAGCATGCCAAGGGGGAGTATTTGGTCTTTTGGGACTGTGATGATTTTTTTGAGGCAGATGCATTAGAAAAAATGTATATAAAAGCATCTGGTTTGCAAGCAGATATATGTGTATGTGGAGCTAATAAATATTTTAATGATACAAAGAAAATGGCATTGAATGCTTCTGGATATTTAAACATGAAATATATTCCTGGCGAAGTGTTTAATAGAAAAACAAATGAGGAGTATATTCTTAATTTTACGAATGCTGTGCCATGGAATAAAATGTTTCGGCGCCAGTTTATTGAAGATATAAATATAGATTTTCAGCCGATTCGAAATGGAAATGATATATATTTTACACAATGTGCCTTAGTATTGGCAGAACGGATTACAACAATAAATGAGGGTTTAATCAATTACCGCCTGAATCAGGAAGAAAGTTTGTTTGGAACATTGTCAAAATCGCCATTGGTGCCATTTACTGCATGGATAAGTGTAGCTGAAAAATTAACAGAGTTAAACGTTTTCCCTGAAAAAAGTTATGCAAATAAAGTAATAAGCAGTACAGTGTATTTGCTTCGCAATATTAAAGAGGCAGATGCGTTTGCAGAAGTGTTTAATTTCTTGAAAAATGGTGGGTTAGAGCGCCTTCATATACAAGAAAGAGAGGAGCAGTTTTATTATGCAAAATGGCATTGTGAATTCGTAAAGCATTTAGTTAACGATTCCAGGGAGGATTTTCGTGCGTATTTGTCGTATCAGACTTATCTGCAGTTAGTGCAACGGAGTGCACAAAAATCAGTTCAGGATGAAAAAATCAGGCAGCAAAATATGAAAATAAAGGATCTGGAAAAAATCAAACAACAAAAAGAGCAGTTAGAACAGCAGCTTAAGGAACGGCAGACGGAAGTAAAGCAGTTGCAGAAGAAACTGAAAAAAACAGAGACAGAACGGGATAAAATACGTAATTCATGGTCATATAAGGTGGGCAGGATAATTATGTGGCTGCCAGGGAAAATTAAGAAATTGTGTTTTCGTTAAGTTTAGTATAAACAAAAGATATCACAGAATGGAGGAAGCATAATAAATATGAAAATCGCAGTTGCAGGGACAGGATATGTGGGATTGTCAAATTCAATTCTATTAGCACAGCACAATGAGGTTGTTGCGGTAGATGTGATTCAGGAAAAAGTAGATCTGATCAATCATAAAAAATCGCCGATTGTCGATACAGAGATTGAAGATTATCTTGCAAATAAAGAACTGAATCTTAAGGCAACTACAGATGGAAATAGTGCTTATAAAGACGCTGAAATTGTTATTATCTCTACACCGACAAATTATGATGAAGTGAAAGATCACTTTGACACATCATCTGTGGAATCTGTGATTGAGCAGGTATTAGAATGCAATAAAGATGCTGTTATGGTGATTAAATCTACTATTCCCGTTGGATATACAGAGGGGATCAGAAAAAAATATCATACAGAGAATATTATTTTTTCACCGGAATTTTTACGTGAAGGCAGAGCATTGTATGATAATCTGTATCCGTCCCGTATTGTTGTTGGTGTTCCAAAAGAAAATGACAGGATCATTGCTATGGCGCATAAATTTGCAGAACTTCTGCAGGAAGGTGCTATAAAAAAAGATGTATCTGTCCTGTTTCCTAATTTTACAGAGGCAGAGGCTATTAAGTTATTTGCCAATACATATCTTGCTATGAGGGTAGCTTTTTTTAATGAGTTAGATACATATGCAGAAATAAAGGGACTTAATACTGCTCAGATTATTGAGGGAATTGGATTAGATCCTCGTATCGGAAATCATTATAATAATCCGTCTTTTGGGTATGGTGGATATTGTCTGCCGAAAGATACGAAACAGTTGAAAGCAAATTATAAAGGAGTGCCACAAAATATAATAGGTGCCATTGTTGAGGCAAACAGGACGAGAAAAGATTTTGTTGCAGATCGTATTATGTCACTTGCACAGGATAGGGTAACTGAAAATGAAGATTACATTATTGGTATTTACCGCCTTACTATGAAAGCAAATTCAGATAATTTCAGAAAAAGTGCGATTCAGGGAATCATGAAGCGTATAGAAAATGCGAACAAAACCATTGTTATTTATGAGCCGACTTTAAATGTCAGTGAATTTTATGGACATGAAGTTGTAAAAAATTTAGAGGAGTTTAAAGAAAAGTGTACTGTAATTGTGGCAAATCGTATGGAAACAGAACTAAGAGGAGTAGAAGATAAAGTATATACAAGGGATCTGTATATGAGAGATTAGATTCACGAGGAAGATGGAATATAAAGGAAATATGGGAGAAATAAATATGGATTGTAATGTTAAAGTTTCGGTTGTAATGCCTGTGTATAATGTTGAAAATTACATAGAGGAATGCCTGGATAGTTTGATTAATCAGACTTTAAAAGAAATTGAAATAATTTGCGTGGATGATGGATCAACAGACGGAACTTTAAAATTACTATATAAATATGAAGAAGCAGATAGCAGGGTTAAGATAATTCAACAGCAGAACCAGTATGCGGGAGTTGCAAGAAATAATGGAATGAAACATGCTGTGGGTGAATATATTATTTTCTTAGATTCGGACGATTTTTTTGAAAAAACGATGCTTGAAAAAATGTATAATGAAGCTAAGAGAACAGAGGCGGATCTTGTATTGTGTGGTGGTCAGGTTTTTGATGATGCAACAAAAGAAACAAAGCCGGCACCATGGTTTTTAAAAACGAAAATATTGCCTAAAGAATTACCATTTAGTTATAGAGATACAGATGGACAGCTGTTAAATGCTATATCACCAGCACCGTGGACAAAAATGTTTAAAAAAGAATTTGTAGATAAGAGTGGCATTCAGTTTCAACCATTCCAGAACAGTAATGATGTATATTTTATATTTGTTATGGTTTGTACATCAGAAAGGATTTCTTATGTTGATGAAGCACTTGTAAATTATAGACGGGGAATGAGTACAAATTTACAGAGCAAAAAACATAAGGCACCATTATGTTTTTTGGAAGCCTATTATAGTGCGTACAAGACACTTGTAGAAAAAAATGTATATGATTATATAAAAAAAGGATTTCGAAGTGCTGTTATTTCGGGATGCTTATATAATTATGATTCTTACAATTATTCTGATGTTGTTTCTCGTCAGAAATTGTTGGAGGCATTTCAGGAAGATAAGTTTTCAGAATTACAACTGTTCAGTGGAGAAAAAGAAGAGTATATAGATTGGAATAAAGTTTGTAGATTAAAGGGATTAATTGAAGGCTTTGGATGGAAAAAAAATTTAGAGGAAATACGCAAAAATGTTGAGACTCGATGTGTAAAAGAAAGATCCGCTGATATTGTACCTAAAGTTTCTGTAATTATTCCATGCTATAATGTTGAAAATTATGTTGAAGATTGTTTGGAAAGTATTTTAAATCAGACGCTGCATGAGATAGAAGTAATTTGTGTAAATGACGGTTCGATCGATTCAACAGAAGAGGTGTTATTAAAAATCGCTCAAAATGATTCAAGAGTAGCAGTTTATACACAAAAAAATGCTGGACAGGGAGCTGCCAGAAATCAGGCAGTAAAAAATGCAACGGGACAGTATTTATACTTTATGGATAGCGACGATCTTTTGGAAAAAGAAGCGTTGAAAGAATTATATTCTTTGTCAGATGAAAAGGGACTGGATGTGTTGTATTTTGACGGTACAACATTTTATGAATCGGAAGAATTAGAAATTACAAAGCCAGCATATAAAGGATATTATCAAAGAAAATTTGATTATTCCGGTGTTGAAAATGGAATAAGTATGATGGTTGAAATGAAAAAAAATGCGGAGTACAGGCAGTCTCCATGCTTACAATTTATTCGGCGAGAGTACTTTGTTGAGAAAGAATTATGGTATTTGCCAGGAGTTTGGCACGAGGATAACAGTTTTACATTTAAAACAATGCTCATGGCGGAAAAAGTGGCACATATCCCTGCTGTATATTTTAAGCGAAGGGTTCGGGCGAATTCAGTTATGACGTCAGATAAGAAATTTATACATTCATATGGTCTGTTTTACAATTATTTTAATATGCTTAATACAGTACAAAATGCAAAAATAAGTATAGAGCAGGAAACTGTCATAATGAAGGTGATTGAAGGAGTACTTAATGAGGCGCGAAAAAAATATCGGATGCTTGAAGATGAGGAGAAATATAAGTATCAGTGTTTAGAAGGAATAGAAAAGAGCCTGTTTTATAACTGGATAGTTTATAGTAAATATGATGTTGACGAACATGTAAAAAATGAAAAAATATTAAAAGAAAAAATAAAAAAACTGGTAGAAGAACAGAAAAAAGCGAAAACCAAAATAAATAAATTAACAAAAGGACAAAAAAAGGCAAAAGCTGAATTAAAACAGATTAAACGATCCAGATCATATAAACTTGCAGTTATTATCAGAAAACCTTTTATATGGATTAAAAACATCAAAAAAAAATGGAAAAAATAATGCTTTACCACAGGAGGTAAAGAAAAGTGAAAAAATTTACAGAGACGTTAAAATGTATATTGCCGATGCCGTATAATACTGCTCAAAGATTTCTGAATAGTATAAAAAAATTAATAAAGAAACAGGCTGAATGGAATGAAAATACAGAGCAGCAAATCGTGATTTTACAAGAAAAGATGGATGACATAATAAAATTAATGGAAGTCATGAAAAAAAATCAGGATAGTATAGTAGATTTGCAACATAAATTGCAGGAAAATCAGTATGTGATACAAGAGGGGCAGAATCATATACAAGAGAATCAGAATTTTATGAAAGAAAGTGGAAGTAAACAGTATGAACAAATAGATAAAACAGTACAGACACTTTCAGAACTAAAAACAGATGCTCAAAATAATTACAAATGTTATGAAAAAGACTTCCAGACAATGATTGCAAACTCGAATGAAATTTTGTGGGCATGTATTTTCAATAATGCAATAGATACAGAAGCATGGTTGAAAAATAAATCGTTTTATCCGGGAAGATGGGCGATTGGTTATCCTGTATTGTATGTTTTATATCGTATTTTAAATGAAGTGAAACCTAAAAATATTCTGGAATTAGGACTGGGGCAATCAACAAAAATGATTACGCAGTATGCGGCTGCATATGCAGATGTGAAACATTATGTAGTAGAGCATGATGAGGATTGGATTCGCTTTTTTGAACGGGATACTGCTGTATCTGCTAATACTGAAATTGTAAAATTGGATAGAGAAATGAAAAAATTTCTTGATGCAGAGGAAGTTAGACAGTTTCGAGGTTTTGAAGAAAGGTTTAAGGGAGAAAGCTTTGATTTTATTTTTATAGATGCACCATTGAGCGGTGATATGAAACAATATGCCAGGGTGGATGTTTTGAGTCTCATACCACAGAATTTAAAAGGATCATTTGTTATTCTTATGGATGATTATAATAGAGTGGGAGAAAAAAATACAGGTAAAGTGATTGAAAATTCATTAAAAGATAATGGAATCAATTATATAAAAGGAGTATATTCCGGACAGAAACAAATGGCAATTTGGGTTTCAGAGGATAATGCATTTTTAAGAACAGTGTAATTTTTTTTACATAGAGGAGAAATTCATGGAAAAAAATGATAATTGTTTGCAGTTGGGAACATTTTTAATAGATTTAATATTTTTTTCTATAGTTATTACAACTACTTTATTTTATTTGAACATTACGGTAACACCAATTAATTTTATATTCTCTGTATTCTGCAGTTCAGTTATTTGCTTTTATAGTAATAAGAACATAAAAAAGACCATCTGGATAACTCTATTTGGAATATTGATTTTAATTGTAACAATTGTTATCTGTGAACATACATTTGACTTTTCATGGGATGGAAATACCTATCATAAAACAATGACTGCTTTTATGAAAAATGGTTGGAATCCTTTAAAAGTAACATTTTATGATTATGCAGCTTCTGATATTCCGTCTTGTGCTGTACTTTCCCAGACATGGTTAGATGCATATCCCAAAGGAGCAGAAATATTTGCTGCATGCATTTATGCTATTACAGGAAATATTGAAGGTGGAAAGTGTTTTAATATTTTAGCATGTATTGCAGCGTGCTTTATTAGTTGTGGATTTTTAGGAGAAACGACTTCTTTAAGAAGAGGACAGAAGATTATCTGTTCAATTTTACTTGCTTTAAATCCTGTAGCTTTTTCACAGTTCTTTACATATTATATTGATGGATTACTCTGGCAGTTTTTCCTTTTATGTATATTTTGTCTGGTGTATCTTACCCTTTGTGAAGATGGCAGGTTGATAAAGTATTGTTATTATATGATATTTATAAGTATTGTAATTGGATTGAATTTAAAATTTTCATCTCTGATATATTTTGGGATACCTTGTATTGTATTTTTTGTATATTGGGTTGTAAAAAAGAGAAAAGAATTGAAACAATCAGGTGAAAAAAGAAAGATAATGAGCCGTTTTGCAATACTTGCACTTGGTGCTATATCAGGTACCTGTTATGTAGGGGCAACTTCTTATATGATCAATCTGTTAAGACATAAAAATCCTGTGTATACAATGATTGGAGAAGGAGCAACAGATTTGATAACAGTTCAGCTTCCAGATGTTTATCAGAATATGAATAACATTTCAAGATTTATATGCTCTTTATTTTCAAAGACCAATGGAAGTAAAACGATTGAACAGGTTGAATGGAAAATCCCATTTACGATTTATAAAAGTGAATTTTTACCAGCGCATTCATGTGATGTAAGAACTGCAGGATGGGGAATATTGTTTAGTGGCATATTTATAATAAGCATGGCTGTCATTATTTTTGCCTTGATTCGTTATCATAAAATAAAAAAAGAGATTTGTCATGCAATTTATTTATTTTTTGGAATTATGATAGGGGCAATTATATTTGTTCCTGGATTATGCTGGGCGAGATATTTTGGTGCTTTATTTTATGTTCCGGTTTGCGCAATGATATATTTGTTTATGGAATACAATAAACGAAATAAAACGATGTATAATGTTTTAGCAGTTGTGATTGCTGTGTTGTTAGGTGCAAATATGATTCCTAATATTGTATTTTCGGATGAGATACTTACAGATGAATATAGTGTGATAGAAAATGAGTTGCAGGAATTTAAAAATATCACGGAGGAAAATGAGGTTGTAGTGGGATATAACAATCGTGGCAGATTTTCAGGACGTATTTTCACATTGGAAGATATGGGGATTACAGATTTTACATTTGGTGAAGTGGATGAAAATGAAGTTACAGGAGATATCTTTTCGTACTATGGATTAGTATATAAAATTGTGGAGTAAAAATATGGACAAAGATATAATATATGAGAAGGATGCAACTATGGGAAAGAAACGGGATACATATCTTGATTTTATGAAAGGGGTTGCTGCGATTAATATAATAATGATTCACACGGTATTTTGGTCGGGAGAGAGTTATGTTCCAGAAATTGTGAAATCAATGGCATTGGTGTTGGATGTTCCATTTTTTTTCTTCTGTTCAGGAGTAGGATTTACGTATGTAAGGTCTTTTAAAAAGACAATGTTGTCACTTTTAAATTTATATAAAAAATATTTATTTTTTTTGTTTTTCTATTTTATTTGTTTGATATTATTCGGAATAATTTTAAAAAATTATGATGGAATAACACTTGAAAATTTTGTGAATAATATGTTCTTTTTGCGTACCGAAAATACGGCATTGAGGGTAGTAATGGGAAGTGTTTGGTTCATGCCCGTTTATTTTACGGTAATACCGATTGGATCTTATATTGTAACAAGATTGTACTATACTTGTACCCCCCCTGAAAAATCTCAAACTGATGAAAAGGATTTCATGAGGTTGTGTAGAATTGCGTTGTTAATTATTTTTATGGGACTCATTTACACATATCTTGGGAAAAATTTTTTCTATTTTTCAAGCACCACACTTGTATATTTGTTTTTTGGATGTTAGGTGTAGTATGCAGCAGGAAAAAAATACAGCATTTTTATAGTGTGGTTATCATTGATTGTGGAATATTAATATTTATGAAGGTTATGGCAAAATATTTGAATGTTGAGTTGAGAAACATGCAAAGTTTGAAATTTCCACCGAGTATAATATATGTAGCATATTCATTGGTTATAATTGTATTGGCATTATATGCAAAGAGTAGATTAAAGATTTCTGATAAAAATGTGTTTTCCTGGATAGGGAAAAATGCGATTTATTATTATTTTTGTCAAGGGATTTCCAGTTCATTATTGATGTATTTTATTCCTTCAATAAGATGGGAATGGTATATAAAGCTTCCAGTTGCATTTAGTATAAATTTTATAGTAACCTGTATTTTGGTTGTTGTTTTAAAAAAGATATATGAATTTACAGATAAAATAATAACCAGAATAAATTATAAAAATGGTGTAAATATTTTATAAAGGTATAAGACAAAGGATGAAATAATATGACACAAAAAATAAAAAGCTGGATGAAGTTAATAAGAATAAAACATTGGGTAAAAAATGTTATTGTATTTTTTCCATTGTTTTTTGGAAAAGCACTTGATATAACAACTATATTAAGGGGGGTATCGGCATTTATTGCTTTTTCATTTTTAGCGTCATCTATCTATATTGTTAATGACATTGTTGACGTAGAAAAAGATAAAAGACACCCTATAAAATGTAAAAGGCCCATTGCTGCTGGAGTTATATCTGTTCGTCAAGGGATGGCTGGTCATTTTATTTTGTTAATATTGGGTTGTTGTATTTTTATATTTATGGGGAGAACTGTCTATTTTCTGCCAGCATTATTACTATATATTGGATATTATATAATAAATCTATTTTATACTTTAAAAGGAAAGAACATTCCGTTAATGGATATAGTTATATTGGCAAGTGGCTTTTTGATAAGATTATTTTTTGGATCAATGGTTACAGGGATTATTGTTTCTGAATGGTTATACCTTGTCATTATGGCGGGTGCATTTTATTTAGGACTGAAAAGAAGAAATGAATTGATTCGACAGATGGGCATTGAGGATGGGCAGGAAAGTAGAGAGGTACTTAAGTATTATAATTACCAGTTCTTAGACAAAAATATGTATTTGTGTTTGACACTTGCTATTTTATTTTATTCATTATGGTGTACTGAGTGTGGAGAAAAGAAAACATATTTACTTTCAACAGTACCATTGGTTTTGATTGTAGCAATGAAATATAGTCTAAATATAGAGAAAGAGGGAACAGATGGTGATCCTACAGACACAATTTTAGGGGATAAAATATTACTTTTATTGATAGCGCTATTAGCTATAATGATGTTTATTATATTATATATTTTGTAGACTGGAATGCTTATGATTTTGATGGTACAGTTTATGCAGGTGATAGTACTGTAGATTTTTATTTTTTTGTTTGAGAAAACAACCAGGAATATTACATGTGGGAGGGAAACAGATAAAAGGATTTTTTTTTATAAATTAAAAAAAATTGACAAAACACAATTTAAGGAAAGTTTTTTTCGTTTCTTCCACTGATCAAAAAAAAGAAAACATGGTAAAGGATTTTTGGATTTTAAATGAAAAAAAAATAAAGACATGGTATTGGGAGAATAAGAAGAAATCAGATATTATAATTTCTGCATCTCCGGAATTTCTTTTATTTCCCGTAACCGAAAAACTTGATATACAGGATGTAATTGCAACGAAGTTGGATATAAATACAGGTAAAATTGATGGAAAAAACTGCCGGGGAAAAGAAAAAGTTGTGAGATTTCAGGAAAAATATAAACTTGAGGAAATAGATAACTTTTATTCTGATTCAGATGCAGATCTTCCTCTTGCGACCATTGCTAAAAGAGCGTATAAAGTAAAAGGAATGCAGGTACAGGAGTGGAAAATATCAATCAGTTCTTAAATTTGGAATGCTTGATCGGGTATAAGAAAATAAAATACAAATGAGATTTTGTGTGGAGGAGATGCAATAAATATTAGAAAATATTCCTGCTTCAGTAGAAACAAATATAAGTGACAAGTCGATCGTTTTCAAAAAGCTAGAAGTACACACCCCTTTGTCTGATGCTAAAACGGCGGTTATTATTCATTTTGGTGGAGCAATTGTCGAAATAGTTGAAGACGCTTCTTTGGGAAGGGGATGGTTTCGTACTTCTCTATAAGAGGTTAGAGGACGGTTTTTTGGTGGTTGTGTAATGAAACCGAAGCAAAACCGATCACTTGGCAGTAATTCAGATGGCTGATGGAGTCTGATGATATGTAATGAGGGTTAAAAAGATTGTAATACAGGGGCTTCCTATATGGGAGCCCCTGTGTTATAATAATGAAAATTACAAATGAAGTGAAAATCGGTATGATATTTATACGGATAAACATATGGGATGAAATAATCACATTAGAAAAGTAGATAATGAAGAATATTTTAGGAAACATAAAGAATTATTAATATATTACTATAAATGAGCAAGTTCGTGATTTTGCATAAAAGAAAGACACCTCGATTC
>OLVP01001867.1_pt1 | contig 11237 bp, 9 predicted proteins | sample 1673281 | NCBI WGS metagenome assembly OLVP01 (sample SAMEA3178940, study PRJEB25190) | human gut metagenome | biome: human gut; feature: human-associated habitat; material: faeces | place: Austria | collected 2013
CCGTGCGATTTTTCAGGCAGGCCGCAACGGTCATGCCCTTGTTTTTGTGCAGCGCAATCAGCCGTGTTGCTGCCAGCGTCATCACCCCCCCCTATTGCAAAGAAAAATGCCGCCCGGAGGCGGCATCTGAATCATTCTTCTAGTTTTTTGCAGTTTGCTGCCCCTGCAAGATACATTGCTTTGTATCGGGCGCATTCCAGCTCGTTGCCGATCTCATCTAAGGCAAGATATTGCTTCCATGCTTCTTTGCTGATGACGTTCTGCAATGCTTTCTCGGCTGCTAGTTTGGCTTTTTTCAGCCGCTGATAGTTTTCGTCCTCACCCAGCATTTCAGAAAAGATCGTGCTGCTGTGCTCAGAATAATAATCCTCTATCTTCTGGTTTTCCATAGCATCCCTCACAATCCGGCAACCCAGCCACTAAAACGCTCTGCTGCATCTGCGATCAAAGCGCCCATAAAAATCAACACAAAACAAGCAAACTCTGCCACCAGTAAGATCAAAAACTGCAGCCACTCCCGGCAGTACAGCGTATAAAGACCGCAGCCGAAAATATACAGCATGGGCAGCGCCAGTACGAACGCCGACAGGTTCAGCGTCCATTTCAGCATCAGCGCAAGGAAAGCCGTAAGCAGCCAAAACGGGAAAACGATCATCTTAAAAACGAACCTCATATCTAGCACCTACCTTTCTTTCACCCCGATTATAAAGGTATCAACGATTGCGTTGCAAGGATGTCAACTGTTATGTAGCCCCCGCAGTCCTCCAACTGCGGGGAAAATTTTAGAGTTCTGCCAGCCGGGAGAGAATCTGCCGACCAATCTCAATTAACTCATCCAGCCGTTGCCGCAGGTCCTCCATGTCGGCGGCGTAGACCCGACCATTTTCATTGGCGGCTTTGGCGTACTGGTTCAGGTTGTTGCTGCACATCTGCAAAAGATACGCCATGCGCCGCAGTTGCGGCAGATCAAGGTTCAGGCAGTAGCCGTCCAGTGCCATCTTTCGGATATAGGCACTCAGGCTGCGGATGCCCATGCCCAGCATTTTTTCATAAATGCGGTTCTTCTCCGCTTTTGTGGTTCTTAAGATGATGATCTCGTCCCGCTTTTCCCTCACCGGGCATCACCGTCCTTGTCGTAATAACTGCGGAAGGGCTTCACCGGCTCCGGCTTGTCCGACTTTTCCTCCAGCGCTGCCAGCACCGAGGGGCGGCGAGAGACATTCTCCTGTTCTTCCTCGTCCTGTTCCGGCTCATGGCTCTTTTCGTCCACATCTAACTGAGCGTTCAGTTCCGCAAGCCGTGCGGACTTCTCTGTCAGTTCTTCCTCCTGTGGGAAGGGCTTTTCCACCTCAATCTGCGCCGCCGCCTGCTGCTGATGCAGAGTGGCTAGCTCATTCTCAGCAGAGTTAATGCGCTCCGGGAAGTTGTTCAGGGAGTTATCCAGACGGATAATGTTGCCCAGAGGGTCGGTGCCCAAGGGCACCGTGTACTTCCGCTGCCCTTTCAAAAGTGCCTGATACTCTGTTCGGAAAGCATCGAACCGCAGGGACAGTTCAAAGCCCCGGTAACTGCCGATGACTTTTTCCTCGGCGTTGGGCAACTCCGAACAGGCGAGCACCAGACGCTCACCGGCGGTCTTTTTCTCATCGTAGGTCACGCCCCTGATGGTCATGCCACAGAACTCCTCCTTGCCCTGCGGGTGGGCAGCGGCAAGCTGTGCATCGGCTTTCAGCCCGGCAATGTGGGCATTCGTTTCCTGAATGTCTGCCGGGAACTTGGTCAGCAGCTTGTCTTGTAGACGAAATTTCTGGCTCTGGTGGTCGGCTTTCAGCACCTTCAGCTTTGCGACCTGCACGTCCAAGTCCATCTTCTCCTTGATGAGCGGATTTCCAGCGCACAGTGCCTTGATTTCCGCATAGGAAAGTGCCTGTTCGTCTACATCTTCGCAGGAGCGCACCGGGGATTTACTGGTCATAATCTGTGAGATAAATCGCTGTTTATTCTCAAGGGTCTGATAGAGGTAGCTGTCAAATGTCCCTTCCGTGACGTAATTGAACACCTTGACTTCCTTATTCATATTGCCCTGACGGATGATGCGACCATTGCGCTGGGTCATGTCGCTGGGCTTCCAGCCAACATCCAGATGATGCACCGCCACAAGTCGGGACTGGACGTTGGTGCCCGCTCCCATTTTTGCCGTACTTCCGAGCAAAACTCGCACATCGCCAGAGCGCACTTTGGAGAACAATGCCGCTTTTTTCGCCTCGGTGTCGGCGTTGTGGATAAACTCGATCTCGTTTTCCGGCACACCGGCGGCAACCAGCTTCTTGCGAATGTCATCGTACACGTTAAAGTTGCCGTCGTTTTTCGGCGTCGAGAGGTCGCAGAACAAAAGCTGGGTCAACTTCTGGTCTTTGCCTTCCTCCCAGATCTTCAGCACGTTCTGCACACAGACGTTCAGCTTGCTGTTGGGGTCATCGGGCAGCATGGGGTTCATCAGGCGAACGTCCAAGCCGATCTTTCTGCCGTCATTGGTGACGCAGAGCATATTGTCCACGGAGGCATCTACTGCACCGGAGTGGATTTCTGCAGCACGTTTGCTCAGTTCCTGCACCATTTCCTTTTGAATCTCCGAGGGTTTTGCCACCACGGTTTCAAACTTTGCTTCGGGCACAGGCAGATGAAGCTGGTCGGATGTTTTAATGTCCGCAACCTCCTTGAACATGGACATCAGTTCCGGGAGGTTGAAGAACTTGGCGAACCGGGTACGAGCACGGTAGCCCGTACCTTCGGGGGCTAATTCGATGGCGGTGGTGGTCTCGCCAAAGGTGGATGCCCAGCAGTCGAAGTGGGTCAGCTTTTTCTGCTGGAGGGTGCTGTACTGCAGGTAGCGCATGACCGTGTACAGCTCGGTCATGGAGTTGCTCACGGGCGTTCCCGTGGCAAATACCACGCCACGCCCGCCGGTGATCTCGTCCAGATAGCGGCACTTGCCAAACATATCGCTGGATTTTTGCGCTTCGCTGGTGGATAATCCCGCGACATTTCGCATTTTTGTCGTGAGGAACAAATTTTTGAACGCGTGTGACTCGTCCACAAACAGGCGGTCAACACCCAACTGCTCGAAGGTAACTACATCGTCCTTACGCTCATCGGAACGCAGTTTTTCCAGCTTGGCTTCCAGCGTTTTCCGGGTCTTTTCCATCTGCTTGATGGAGAAATTCTCGCCTGCGTGGACTTTCAGCTCATTGATGGCGGCAAGCGTTTCATAAATTTGCTCCTGAATGATACGCTCCTGCCGCTCAAAGGACAGCGGAATGCGCTCAAACTGCGAATGGCCGATGATGACCGCATCGTAGTCGCCGGTGGCGATGCGGGCGCAGAATTTTTTGCGGTTGGCGGTCTCAAAGTCCTTGCGCCGTGCCACCAGCAATTTGGCGTTGGGGTAGAGGTTCAGAAACTCGCTTGCCCACTGTTCCGTCAAATGGTTGGGCACCACAAAAAGACTTTTCTGGCACAGTCCCAGCCGTTTGGCTTCCATAGCAGACGCAGCCATTTCATAGGTCTTGCCCGCACCAACTTCGTGTGCAAGCAACGTATTACCGCCATAAAGCACATGGGCAATGGCGTTGCGCTGGTGTTCCCGGAGGGTGATTTCCGGGTTCATGCCCACGAATTTGATGTGGGAGCCATCGTATTCACGGGGTCTGGTGCTGTTGAACAACTCATTGTACTGTTTTACCAGCGCAATGCGCCGCTGAGGGTCCTGCCAGACCCAGTTGGCGAAAGCATCCTTGATGACCTGCTGTTTCTGCTGTGCCAGCATAGTCTCCCGCTTGTTCAGCACACGTTTGGGTTTGCCCTCGGCATCCTCGATGGTGTCGTAGATGCGGACGTCTTTCAGGTTCAGGGTCTCCTCCAGAATCTTGTAGGCGTTGGCACGGGATGTGCCGTAGGTCTCGGAGGAGATAATGTCGCCCCGCCCCGTAGCCGTTTTGCCCTCCACACGCCATTCTGCGGTATAAGGAGAATAACGCACTTTGACCGCGTGGCGCAGATAGTAGGGGATCTGGAAAGTCTCGGTCATAAACTTCTGGATAACGTCCGGGTCCAGCCATGTTGCACCCAGCCGCACATCAATTTCGGAGGCTTCCAACTCTCTGGGCTGCGCCTTGGTCAGCGCATCCACGTTGACAGCAAACTCCGGGTTCGTTTCGGCGGCAAACTGCGCCATCCGCAGCTTTGCCCGGACATCGCCGGACAGGTACTCGTCTGCCATCTGCCAGCCTGCTTCCGGGTCGGTGGGGTCGGCGGCAGGGTCTTTGAAGATCACGCCGGACAATTCGGTGGTAATGCGCCCGTACTCGCCGGGTGTGCCTAGCAGTTCTGCCATATAAGGCAAATCGACCTTACCATGCTCACCAATAGATACTGCCAGTGCTTCGCTGGGGGTATCCACACTGGTGACGGTGCGCTCCGGGCGGATGGTGCGTTTCGTAAACATCGCCGCCTTGGATTTAAGCTGTCCCTGCTCGTCCAGATTTTCCAGCGAACACAGCAGATAGTAGGAGGAATCCTGCTCAAACAGCCGCCCGTTTTTGCGGTCGTTCAGCAAGCCGTATTTGGCGGTAAAGGCATCGTAGGCGGCGTTCAAACGCTCCTGTGTTGCCTTGATGTCCTCGTCCGGGTAATCGTTCAACTGCTGTTCAATCAGCTCGTTGACGATCTGCCGCAGTTCCACCATGCCGGTGACACGCCCCTTGGCGGTGTCGGACAGCTCCACCTGCGTCATCACGGAATTTTCCCGGTAGAAAACCTCGCCGTTCACCACGGTGTAGGAGAAATTCTTCACTTCCGGGTCGGCAGGCAGGGTGCGCCGGGTGGTTTCTTCCTCAGCAATGTCGGGAGCGTCTATCTCGGCGGCGGTATACTGCCCCTCGATGTGCTGCACCGCTTCGGCAAGTTGATCGGCAAGGTTTGCGCCCTCAAGGGGCGCAACCGTCAGTTTCTCTCGTCCGTATTGGGTGCTTTCGGTGGTCAGTTCGCCCAGCACCATCTCCGGGTGGTCTACGAAATACTGGTTGATGGCAAAGCCATCCTCGGTCTTGCCCAACTGCACCCATGCAGGTTCGATGTCCGCAGGGCGGTCACGCTTCTGCAAAAAGATAATATCGCTGACAACATCCGTGCCTGCATTTGCCTTAAACGCATTGTTGGGCAGACGGATAGCCCCCAACAGGTCAGCACGCTCTGCCATGTGTTTGCGGGCGGTGCTATCCTTGCTGTCCATGGTATAACGAGAAGTCACAAACGCCACAATGCCGCCCGGACGCACTTGGTCGATGGCTTTCGCAAAGAAATAATTGTGGATGCTAAATCCCAGCTTGTTGTACGCTTTATCGTTGACCTTGTACTGACCGAAAGGCACGTTGCCCACCGCCAAATCGTAGAAATCACGGCGGTCAGTGGTCTCAAAGCCAGCCACGGTAATGTCAGCCTGCGGATACAGTTTTTTCGCAATACGCCCGGTGATGCTGTCCAGTTCCACGCCGTACAAGCGGCTGTCCTGCATGGTGTCCGGCAGCATTCCAACGAAGTTGCCCACGCCCATAGACGGCTCCAAGATGTTGCCAGACCGGAAGCCAATCTTTTCGACTGCATCATAAATAGAGCGAATCACCACCGGAGAGGTGTAGTGAGCATTCAGAGTGCTGGAACGGGCGGCGGCATACTCGTCCTCGGAGAGCAGCCCTTTCAGTTCGGCGTACTCTTTTGCCCAACTATCTTTGCCGGGGTCAAAGGCATCTGCCAAACCGCCCCAGCCTACATACTGGGAAAGCACCTGCTGTTCCTCGGCGGTGGCACCCCGATGCTCCTGTTCCAACTGAAACAGAGTGCGGATGGCTTCAATGTTCCGCGCGTACTTCTGCTTAGGACCTCCGATACCCAAATCATCATCCGTGATGTGGAAGTTCCCGGCAGGCTCCGGCGCAGGTTCAGCATTCAGGGCTTCATCCAAGGCAGCGGCATCTGGGAAGGTCTGCACCTTTCCGTCCATCACGGCAGAAATGGGCAGCGCATCCAGTTCTTCGTCCGTCAGCTCCGGCATGACCTGCCGCAGACCGTCCTCGAATTGTTGCTTATTGATTACTTCGTTATCCCACGACTGTCCCTGTGCGCTGGTGTCAATGCGAACATCCGTTTCGCCTACATAGCCGATTTTGCCTTCGATGGTTCGGGTAGGAAGGTCAACGATAACATCGTCCCCGACCTTATAATCAACGACCTTTTCGGGAGCAGCGTCAAGGGCCTCGTCCTGCTGTTCGTACAATTCCCGGACAACAGATAGCGGTTCTTCCCGAAAAATTGGCATCCGCAGGTCGGCCAGTGCCATATCCTGCAAGGAAACCTTGCCCTTATCAAAATCCACTCCGTCAATCCGAAATTTCCGGCCATCCATATTGATGATGGAGCCGATGGGCAGATAGTCCTCTTTGTGCAGATGTTTAGTCTGGTGATGAGTCCCATCTTCGTTCAATCCGGCAAGGTAAACATTATTGCCCGCAGACCACAATTCTTTTGACTTTCTTGCCCATAAGCTAGGTGGAAAGCCTGTGACCTGAACTTCGCCCAGTGCTGTTTCTCTCGTAAACAAAGCACTGTTGAGAACTTTTGCGACCTTGGCAGCATCTTCTCCATAGAACATAAAATTGCCGCCAGCTTCAAATCCAACCAGAGTATCCGGGTGCTGCGCCTTTAATGCAGTGTATTCGGCTGCACTGGCGGCGTTCAGTTCAAGGGGAAAGTCGATGGCTCTTCTTTCTTTGTCCGACAGGTAGCGGTCAGACTGAATCATCAGGTCAATATATTTTTCGACCCGATCCCAGCGGAGAAGCACTTTCTGATGGTCGGGATAATGCTCAAACGTCAGACCCTTGCTGTCATGGTCAAGCCAACCACTGCTTCCGTCCAGATAAGTGTGTGAAGAACCGCCGGGGCCATACGGTGCATATTCTTTGGCAAGAGCTTTTGCCCGGAGTTTTCGGTCAGGCTGCAACTGATAAATTTTCCATATCCGAAGTTTGCTGCCTTCAACATTGGAACCTCTCCGCAGCGCGTTTTCAATCTCCGCCTGCGACAAAACAAAAGCGGAGGGCGATTTTTCGCTCTCCGCTTGGTCGATGGATTCAATTTGTTTGGCTTCGGTGGGAATGTGGGCATCGAAGAAACTTAACTGTAAATCAGTTCGTTCAGCACCAGTTCCTCGGCCTGTGCTTTCAGACTGTTCATGTGCTGCACCCACCCCATCTGATGCTGCTCCTTGTTCGGAGCCGGGTTCTGCTTCAGCAGTCCCTGCATGGTCTGCTGCATCTGGCTCTCTGCCGTCTGCTCCACCTCCATCAGGTGCGGGTACAGGCTCCCCGACAGGAGCATCGTGTTGTACAGTACCGGATGCTGCTGCTTCAGAAAGTTCAGGCGCATCCTGCCGTACTTGCCCAGCGGTTTCCGGGGCTGGTTCAGGGTCAGGTTCGGGAGCTGGTAGTCCCCGACGGTCGAGTAGGTCACGTTCCTGCTGTTCATATTCATACTGGCTCCTTTCTACATTGCGGCGGCGGATTGTTGTTTTTACGGTGCGCTCGATATTCCGCAGCACCTCCCGGCTCATGTCGCTGACCGCTGCGCCGAGGGCAAAGACGGCATCCGGGGTTGAAAAATTGTAGATTGCCTGAAAATCGTCCTTGTCGAACCACCCTGTCGGCTCAAAGCCGCAGCGTTCCAGCAGCGTGTAGGTGACGCTGATGGCGGCGGCGGACTTGAACTGCATCTCCACCCCGGCATCATCATAATCTATCAGGAACGAACCGTCAACGATGTCGAGAATGTCGCCGCTGTTGTTGTCCCAATAGGAATCCACCAGCTTGCCCGTCAGGTCAGAAATCTGCTGGCTGAGCCTTTCATGGTAAACGCCGTACTCTCTGGCAATCATTTCCGACACAGGCTGCACCAGATCGGGGCCGAGCTGCCACACCTCCGGGTCACGGGAATTGCGGCGCACCCCGGTGTCGCTCACATCAAAGACATAGTGCAGACGCGGCACACTGCTGGACTGGTCTAACAGTGCGATGCCCTTGGAGCCGCGCCGGACATAGCGGTTCATGCGATTGTTCCAGATGTCGAAGCTGGCGCAGGCAGTGGCATCAGGCCGCTGGGCGTAGATCATGAGCTGGTCTGCAAAGCTGTACTTGTACAGCCGGGATGCAGTGGTCAGGTAGTCCGTCCAGTTTTCCCAATACCGGGTCAATTCTTTTGCCGTTTGCTGGGCAAGGGCGAGATATTCTTCGGTTTTGCTTGGCATTTTGGCCTCCTTCTTTAGTTTTCAGGGTATAAAAATAGCGGGCAACCTTTTTGTGGTCGCCCGCCGGAAAGTGTATCGAGATAAGATTATTTGCTATTGCCCTTTATGTACTTCATAACGCAGCACCCCATCACGATGACGGGAAGCACGGTTCGTAAACCGAGGTCGCCGACCCGCACATTTACATCAATCACAAGCCCTGCAAACCATGCCGCTAAAGTGAAAACAGTTGCCCAACCGTAACTCATAGAACTGTACTCCTTCATATGTGAATATTCAAAACTCTCTTCTCAGCTTCAGCTTTCATAGCTGCCCGCAAGGAACTTACATTTATTCGACTCGAATGTTTACCGGATTCAGTGTAAGGTTGCCTCTGCCTACCACCTTATACCATTTGCCTCGTTCAAGTTTGATTCTTTCCGTTACGCCCTGTGTAATATATCCGATTTTGTATTTTTCTCCAGTCTCAACATCGGTAAAGACCACATCAGTATCACAATCGCCGCTTACTTTTACAGTTCCCCAAAGTGGCTGTATTTGTTCTGTCTTTATAGTGCCTTCATCATCTGAAAGGGTGAAAGTATGGCTTCTCTGAATATTGATATAAATCATTACCAGAAAAACCGCTGCCAGACATAAGGCAAACTTTCTTGTTTTCATCGAAACACCTCCTGTAAATTCGGTTTTATCGAATCATATCACATAAGCGGACTCTTCAAACTTACAGCTCAGTTTCCACCGCAAGCTGCTCCTGCTTCTCTTTTTCATCAGCGATTTGGACATCAACATCTTCGCGCATCTTTTTTAGAAGTGCAAGGACTCGCTTGATTTGACCTTTGGTATTCTCCACCCTGCTCTGTGCCTGATTGATGTGATCCAGAACTGCCCAGTCTGCAAAGAGGCCGTCAAAGAAGAAATCCGCAAATTTCAAAAAGCTGTCCACCGTAACCTGAAGGTCTGCGGTGATCTCAACATCGGCAAGCTCAGTTTTGAACCGCCGCAGTTCCACTTGAAGCTGTTCGATTTGTTCCTGTGCATCGTCCAGTTCCTCATACTTGGCAAGATTGGCCATCAAACCGCCGCCCATTACGTCCCATGTACTCCAGCCCTCGGCATTGTCGAGGGTTTCCAGAACTTCGTTGACCGTATGCAGGGCGGTCTTTCCGGCATTGATAGCTTCCAGCAGCTCCCGTTTTTGGACTTTCAGCGCGGCAATACGGCTTTCGCTTTCCGCAATCTGCTGTGCGGCAGGGTGAGCAGAGACTTTGATGCTTTTGATTTTTTCGGAAAGAGCAGCTTGATACCGCCTTTCGCAATCGGACAGCCTTACCAGCCTATTTTGAATCTGCTCCATGTCGGCATCAACGGAAGAAAGGTCATGGAGAGCCGCATCGTACTTGACGCGGGCTGCATAGGCTTCCTGCCGTTCTTTGTCCAGCTTTTCATCCATTTTTCCAATCACTTGATAGAAAAATGCGGCAAGGCTGTGTCCCTCCAGACGGTCCACATCAGCCTGCTCTGCCAGCTTGGATTTTTCCAGCTTTTTCAGGCAATCAGCAAGCGTATCTCTCTGGGCGGTCAGTTCTTTCTGTTTTGCCTCGCAGCTTTTCTTTTCAGCGACCTGCTGCCAAAGCTCTTTCAACGTAGAATCACTCATATGGAATGTCCTTTCCCGGCATTACGTTTCTTCGTTCAGAAGCTGGTTCAAAAAATGCTGCCGATTATTTACAAATGTTTTGGTGATAACGTAGCTGTCCGTATCTTCATACTGACAAGGATGAATCGTGCCATTGTCGAAGCTAAAAATCTCAGCATCAGGCATTCCGAGGAGAATGGGTGAATGTGATACGATAATGAATTGCGCCCCTTCTTGGGCACACCGATAAATGTTGATCAGTAACGTGAGCTGCCGCTGCGGGGATAAAGCGGCTTCCGGCTCGTCAAAAATATAGACTCCATCTGCACCCATGTAGTCCTGCGCAATGGCGAGGAAACTTTCACCGTGTGATTTTTGGTGATAGCCTTTGGAGGGATGATCGTCATCGGAATAGTCGATTTCCTTGGTGGCTACATTATAGAAACTCTCTGCTCGGAGAAAATACCCGAACTTTGGTCTGCGATACCCCTTGGAAATCGTCATAGCCTCACATAGTTCCGAATGGGAGTTGTATGTGGAAAATGAATAGTTCTTCGTTCCACCCTCTGCGTTGAAGCCGTAAGCAACAGCGATTGCTTCCAGAAGCGTAGATTTTCCACTTCCATTTTCGCCAACAAAGAACGTAATGGGCTTATGGAATGTAAAAGTGTCGATTCCACTGATGGCAGGAATCTGACGAACATAATTGTATGGGCGAACTCTGTTCCAGTCGATGGTCAGCCCTTGGATAAACAAATCGTTCATACAGCACTCCATACTATATAATGTAAGAAACACTTAGCTCCGCTCAAACCCAAGATAGCGGGTGCCCTGAAAACTCAGCTTTCCGATGTCGCCCTGCACGAGCAGACCATAATCGCTTCCGTCCACTTCAAATTCCATCCGGTCGCCGCTCTCCACCTGAAAAGTCACATAGTACGATGTAAATGTGCTAGTGTCGTATCCGTGCGCACCGGACATATCTCCGGCATTGGCACTGCTGGAATGCGAAACATCGGTGCGCTTTGCTACCACTGTTGCCGGAACGGTAAGCCGCGGCGAGTGGTTGTTTTTGTTCCATGTGCGGAGATTTGAAATTAGAGCAAAGAAAAACATTCCAATAAAAAGCAGGAACAGGATTGGGAAAATGAAGCTGAATATAGCGTCAAACCATCCAAAAAACATTTTACTCCTCCAAAATTTCTTCCAGCAGGTCCTTTACATCGTCCAGAAAAGATTCTTCTC
>OLVP01001870.1_pt1 | contig 11233 bp, 9 predicted proteins | sample 1673281 | NCBI WGS metagenome assembly OLVP01 (sample SAMEA3178940, study PRJEB25190) | human gut metagenome | biome: human gut; feature: human-associated habitat; material: faeces | place: Austria | collected 2013
CTTTGTAACTATTAACCAGTAGTCGTTCTTGACTACACCATTATTATACTAGGAGGGATAAATATGAGTGGGGATGAAGCAGTAGATGACTTCATTCTTAAATTCAATCAGTTGAACGACAGCAACCAGAAGTACATAATGGCTGTGCAACAAGCATTGATATTTGCTCAATCACAGCCCAATTCCTCTCCTTCTGTAAAAGAAAGAACGTTACATGAAGAGACTACATAATTATTTAATTGATGGAAAGGTTTATGAATATCATAGCCCTCCGATATAAGTTAAAGTATGAATAAAAATAGCCTCGATTAACATGAGGTTAGGAAAAGGAGAAGTGATAAAACGTGGCATTTTCATTTGAAAAATTGAAATCTCCGTCATATTTTGCCGAGAACCGCTGCAGCGCGCATTCAGATCACAGATGGTTTCCATCAGAGCAGGATAAAGCCTTGGGAACTAATTCACTTAAGCTGTCACTGAATGGAATCTGGAAATTTGCTTATGCGGAAAATAACAGTATGGTACCGGTGGGATGTGAAGCGGAAGACTATGACTGCCATTGCTGGGGGGAAATCACTGTACCGGCTCATATTCAAATGGAAGGCTATGGGGTTCCGCAATATGCGAATGTCCAGTATCCATGGGATGGCATGGAGGAAGTTGCTATCGGGGAAATTCCGGAGAAGATTAACCCGGTAGCATGCTATACTAAGTATTTCTCGCTGCCGGCTGAGATGCAGGGGAGGAAAACAATACTCTCCTTCCAGGGAGTGGAAAGCTGCGTTGCAGTGTGGCTGAATGGAGTTTATATTGGTTTCTCTTCTAATTCCTTTTCGCCATGCGAATTTGATTTGACCGCAGCTTTGAAACCAGGGGAGAACAAACTGGCCTGCCGTGTATACAAATGGTGCTCCGGCAGCTGGATGGAAGACCAGGATTTTTATCGCTTTTCCGGAATTTACCGGGACGTGTTCATTTATGCGCTTCCGGAAGTGCATGTCCGGGATTTGAAGGTGGAATCGGAACTCTCAGATGATTACAGAATTGCAAAAATACATATTCAAGGAAGTATGGTGAAGGCTGACGAGACTGCGGGCTGGAAGGCAGAAGTTATGCTGGATGGTTCGACTGCCCGGATTATAATGGGTACTGGAGAACTGCTGGAAACGGAGATTGAAATTGAAAACCCAAAACTCTGGAGCGCGGAGAATCCCTGTCTTTATACACTAATGATAAAGCTGTATGATATGGAAGACAGAAAGCTGGAAATTATCGACCAGAAGCTTGGCATTAGGCGCTTTGAATTAATTAACGGTATTATGTGCATTAACGGCAGCCGGATTGTGTTTAATGGCGTAAACCGCCATGATTTCTCGGCAGACACAGGACGTGCCGTGACAACGGAAATGATACGACGGGATTTGGTTACCATGAAGCGCAACAATATTAATGCACTACGTACCAGCCATTATCCAAATCATGGACTTCTTTATGAACTGTGTGATGAATTGGGAATCTATATGATTGCCGAGAACAATATGGAGACCCACGGAACGTGGATGGTGGTTGAATCTGGTGATAAACCGGCTGAAAATGTGCTTCCTGGAGACTGTATGGAATGGGAGCCGATGATGATTGACCGTGTTGATACACTCTATCATACCTGTAAGAATCATCCGTCAATCCTAATCTGGTCTTTGGGCAATGAGAGTTATGGCGGCAGCGTAATCGCACATATGGCTGACGAGTTCCGGAAACTTGATTCTTCCCGTTTGATTCATTATGAGGGGGTTTTTCACGATAGGCGCTATAGTAACACAACATCAGATATGGAAAGCCAGATGTATACTACAGTAGCGGATATTAAGAAATTTTTGTCTGAACATAGAGAAAAACCGTTTATCTGTTGCGAATATGCTCATGCGATGGGCAATTCCTGCGGGGGCATGCAGCTTTATACTGAATTAACGGAGGCAGAGCCTTTATATCAGGGTGGATTTATCTGGGACTTTATCGACCAAGCAATCAGGGGAAAAGACCGTTATGGCAATACCTGCTATTATTATGGAGGCGATTTGGGCGACCGGCCGACAGATTACGCTTTTTCCGGCAATGGAATCTGTACCTCTGATGGAAAAGAGAGCATTAAGATGCCGGCTGTGAAATACAATTACCAGCCGGTTGGGATTTTCGTCAGCGAGAACCAGGTCACCCTGCGCAACCGTCACTTGTTTACGAATACGCAGGTATATGATACGGTTGTAACTGTTGAAAGAAACGGACATGCAATACACAAAACAGTTCTATCTTTGGCTGTAGAACCTCTAACGGAGAAAAGCTTTGACCTTCCAATTCCAGAGGAGACGATTGCAGGTGAGTATGCAGTTACAGTATCCCTGGTTCTGAAAGCGGATACGGAATGGGCGCGGGCAGGTTACGAGGTTGCATTTGGCCAGTATGTTTACCGTAAGGAAGGTAGAAAGAAAGCCGTTGCCGGGTGTAAGCCGCATGTAGTGCATGGATGGTACAATACTGGTGTGACAGGTGATGGTTTTAGCGTCTTGTTTTCTAATCTTGACGGAGGTCTTACATCCTATCGGTACGGCGGCAGAGAGATGATTAAGACGATACCTATGCCTAATTTCTGGCGTCCTATGGTAGAAAATGATTTCGGGGGCTTGATTCAGCTTCGCTGTGCGCAGTGGAAAGTTGGCTCACAGTTTGTATCCCCGCGTCAGGTTGGAGATAACTACAATACGAAGGGCTGCATTCCAACGGTTGAGGAAAAGGATGATACGGTCAAGGTTGCTTATACCTACCACATGCCGACAGTGCCGGTATCTTCCTGCAAGGTTGTATATACTGTCCATGGGGATGGAACAGTTGACTGCCGGATGGACTATAATCCGGTAAAGGGGCTTGCACCTATGCCCGAGTTTGGTATGATTTTCAAAATTGATGCAGATTATGACCGACTTGAGTGGTATGGTATGGGACCCGGCGAGTCCTATGCTGACCGTACGCAGGGAACACGGCTGGGCATTTGGAAGGATGAGGTGAAAAACCGCATGGCAAATCATCTTCGTCCGCAAGAATCTGGCGAGATGATGGGAGTGCGTTGGGTAAAGGTCACGGATTATCTGGGTCGTGGTTTGATGTTCACCGGCGACGGCATGAATTTCTCGGCGCTGCCGTGGACACCGCATGAGATTGATTGTGCACAGCATCCGTATGAATTGCCGCCGATACATTACACTGTTCTGCGTCCGGCCCTGGCACAGATGGGGATAGGAGGAGACGACACATGGGGAAGCGTTCCTCATCCGGAATATTGGCTGGATGAAACAAAAGAACGTTCCTTTACATTTTCTTTTAAAGGTTGTACGAGAGCGTGATAGGGGAAAGGAGATTATCATGAAAGTTAATAAAGTTTTAGCCGTGGTTCTTTCGGCTGCCGTAGTTGCGATGACAGCATGTGGAGGCAACAGTTCCGCTTCTGGGACATCCGGAACATCATCCGAGGACGATTCCAATAAGCTGACTGTGTGGGCGTGGGACCAGAGTTTTAATATATATGCGATGAAAGAGGCTGAAAAAATTTACCAAAAGGAACATCCGGACTTCAGCATCGATATTTCTGAGGTTGGATGGGATGATATGCAGACTAAGCTGGCAACCATAGTAGGCTCTGGTGATTATAGTTCTCTTCCGGATATCTTGTTGATGCAGGACTTTGCATATCAAAAGTATGTTACCACTTATCCTGATTTGTTTCAGGATTTGACAGATAGTGGTATTGATTTCTCACAGTTCGCATCAGCAAAGTTGGAAAACTCTGTTGTTGATGAAAGAAATTATGGTGTCCCGTTTGATAATGGCACAGAGATTGCAGCATATAGAACGGATATACTTGAGAAAGCCGGATACACATTGGAAGATTTGACTGATATTGATTGGAATCGTTTTATTGAGATTGGTAAGGATGTTTTGGCAAAGACCGGCTATTCACTGGTGTCCCTTCAGGCCAACGCCTCCGACTTGATTTACCAGATGATGCAGTCCGCAGGCCTTGAGACCTGGAACGATGATGGCTCTCCTTATCTCGCCGGTAATGAGGGGCTGAAGAAATGTATCGAAATTTATAAAGAAGGTGTTGACGCGGGTGTTATTCGGGTTGTAAACAGCTGGGATGAATATATCGCCACATTTACCAGTGGGACTACCTGTGGTGTGATTAATGGATGTTGGATTATGGCGTCCATTCAGTCGTCAGATTCCCAGTCCGGATTATGGGGGATTACCAATATGCCTTCAATTCCTGGAATTTCTACAGCAACCAACTACTCCAACCAGGGAGGTTCGACATGGGCAATCACAAAGAACTGTAAAAAGACTGCTCTTGCTACAGACTTCCTTGCCTCTACATTTGCTGGCAGCATAGAGCTATATGAGACGATTCTTCCGAACAGCGGAGCCTTGTCGACCTATATCCCCGCAGGCGAGAGCAACGTCTATTCAGAGCCTCAGGAGTTTTATGGAGGACAGCCAGTATTTAGCCTTATTACGGATTTTGCGTCAAAAACACCTTCTGTAAAACTGGGCGTTTATTATACGGAAGAAAACAGAGCATTGGCAACTGTCCTGTCTAATGTGGTAGCGGGTGCAGATATTGACTCTGAGTTGGCAAACGCTGAGAATACAGTGATTTTTGATATGGGACAGTAATTCTCCAAGTAGAAGGTGAATAGTATGACAAATAAAAAGAAAATGTCTATGGAGCAGAGACGGAGACTGGTTGGATGGGGATTTCTTACACCTGCATTGCTCTTAATTTGCGGATTAAGCATATTTCCAACGTTTAAGGCATTCATTACATCTTTTAAGACAGGTTCCGGCATAAACTTGACTTGGACTGGCTTGTCAAACTACATACGAATATTTCAGGATACCGTTTTTATACAGTCCATGAAAAACTGCATCATCTATTTGATTGTTCAGGTGCCCATCATGTTAGTGCTTGCACTCATTCTGGCATCCATATTGAATGACAGGAAGATTAAGGCACGCGGACTGTTCAGAACGGCAATCTTCCTGCCATGTGCAACGTCTCTGGTGGCCTATGCAATTATTTTCCGTTCCTTATTTGCAACAGATGGCTTCATTAACCTTGTTCTTATTAAACTTGGTATCATCGATACTGCATATAATTTCCTTTCGAATGCCACTGCTGCAAAAGTTATTATCATTATTGCATTAATCTGGCGTTGGACTGGATACAATATGGTATTCTATCTGGCAGGCCTGCAGAATATCGAATATTCCGTATATGAAGCAGCCAAAATTGACGGGGCCAATGCGTTTCAGACCTTCAAGAGTATTACGGTGCCGCTTTTGAAGCCAACCATCTTGATGACAGCAATTATGTCTATTAATGGTACGCTGCAGTTGTTTGATGAGTCCATGAATCTGACGAAAGGCGGACCTGGCAACGCAACCATTACGATGTCGCATTATATTTACAATAAGGCATTCCTTGGCGTTCCAAACTTTGGCTATACATCAGCCATGGCATTTATTATCCTTGTTCTCGTTGCAGCGCTGTCTCTTATTCAGATGAAAGTAGGTGGAGATTCTGACTAGTAAATTTAAATATGGATTAATATACATTTTTTTGATTGTTTGTAGTATCGTTTCCGTATTCCCTCTTGTATGGATGCTTTTGGCTGCAACGAACAAGAGCGTTGACGTTCTCGCCGGGAAACTGACTCCAGGTACTTTTTTGAGTGAAAATTACAAGAATTTGATCGCTGCACAGCCGTTGTGGCGTAATTTTTGGAATTCCTGTAAATACACGGTCTTAATTACGGTTGCGGCGTTAATTATCAGCTCGCTTGCCGGATATGCTTTTGTTATTTACAAGGATAAGATGAAGACGATTGTGTATAAAGTGATTATCTGCACCATGATGATTCCCTTCGTAGCTCTGATGGTACCGCTGTTTCAGATATATTCAAAGGTGGGGTTGTTAAATTCCACGATTGGATTCATGCTTCCGTCACTGGCAACACCGTTACTAATCATGATGTTCAGAACCGGTGCAATGGCATTTCCGGATGAGATTGTAAAGGCGGCCCGCATCGATGGCTTGAGTGAGTTCCAGATTTTCTACCGGATGTTCATTCCGACAATGAAATCTACTTATGCTGCAACGGCTGTTGTTACCTTTATGAATGCTTGGAACAACTACTTATGGGCAAAGGTTATTATGTCTGACGGTGCCACACAGACCATGCCTATGCTGATTTCAAATCTGATTGCCGGCTATGTAACGGATTATGGTATGCTGATGCTTGCGGTATTGATTACAACAATCCCTACCGCTATCGTATTCTTTGCCTTGCAGAAGAACTTTGTTGAAGGAATTACTGGGGCAGTTAAATAAAGAACATTTTTAAAAAGAGACATCAAAATGAATCATTTTGGTGTCTCTTTTTAATTCTGAACAGATTTGTAAGCGGCACTGATAGCGTCATTCTTTTCCGGAACGATTCTGTATATCAGAATACAGCTGCATCATTTGTTCTGACAGCTTTTTTACCTCTGGAGCAGAGGAACGATATAAACGTAAATGTGCCAGTTCATCTTCATTTAGCTCTGTTTCAGACAGGGTTTCATACTTTCTTGGATTATTCGTATTTCCCACAAGATAATCAATAGATGTATTGAAAAAGTTAGCAAATGCAATGATTAGTTCCAGATCAGGCTGTGCCAGGTCATTTTCATATTTCCAAACAGACTGCTGGCTGATATGGAAAAGTTCTGCAAGCTTAAACTGGCTCAGATGCCTGCTAGTCCGTAGCTTTTTTAGATTTTTCATAATTGTTTACCACCTTCTGGGATTAATATTAGCAATTAAATAAAAATTATAAAAAACTTAATAGTAGTTATAGACAACAACTAAAAAGTGTTATATAATGACCAATGTAATTATGTACGTTCGGTAGTCATGTCACAGAAGAAAAGAAGAAGCCTTGTATGAGAGATTCTGTGTGACTATAGAAAAAGAGCAGGAGGAAAAGGAATGAGAAAAAAGCTTTTGCTAAAAAAGGCGATGACGTTTTCTTTAATGGGTGTTCTGGCTGTGTCACCAGTTTTGGTAGCTCACGCTAATCCCGGAGCTGTATTTAGTTCCAAAATCAGTGGTGGGACACAGGATACACCGGACACGCCAGATGAACCCGATGTTCCAGATACGCCCGATGTACCAGATATACCGGATGTGCCGGACGTGCCGGATGTTCCGGACGTGCCGGATGTACCAGACATTCCGGATGTTCCAAACAATTCAGGCTCGTCGTCAGGCGGAGGTTCTAGTTCAGGAGGCACTGTAACAACCAATAGTAGTAGCGTATCATCAGCTTTAGACAGCGTTATGGTGAAGGGAGTAAAAGTGTTCACAACAGTTGCTGGCCGTTATTCAGCAAATTCAGTTGCCGGGGTTATAGTGACGACACCTTACTCGGATGTAGCCGCAGCTGTTGGCGCGGGGGCGAATCAGAAACCATTCGCTGTTATTGAAAACAGTGTGTGCGGTGAGGATTCCAAGGCATGTATGATGAAAAAGCTGGAAGAGCTGAAGTCAATTTCACCAGAGATTGTTTCGGGACCGGCACTGGATATATGGATTGGAACTTCTGATGCTAATAATAATTTTACCAAAGTAGTGAAGGCTGCCAGACCCATTGAATTTAAAATTGGCATTCCAGCTAATTTTAAAACGGATGGTTATGACTATGCATTAATCTTTGTCCAGTCAGATGGCACCACTTCAGTGATTGTTGATACGGATGATGATAGTGATACTATGACATTTTCAACAGATGTTTACGGGACATTTACTCTGGTAAAGGGACCGTCAGGCAGCTTCGCAGCTTACAGATAATAAAAATTCGCATAGGCTTCTGTGGGGAAATAGTTAGTGGGTAACTGCTAGCTATTTCTTTGCAAAAAGCTGGATTAGGATGAAAATATGAAAAAGGGAAAAGCAGAAGCATATATGGAATTTTGTTTTTTTCTGCTCCTGTTAACCGTTTACATGCATGGAATAGGAAAGCTATTCGGACCAATCCGTTTTCCGGATGAATTTGGGTACTGGAGTCATGGCGCCAGGCTTCTGGGGTATGGCTGGAATGAGGTTTCAGGCATCCATCCATATTATTCTTTTGGATATGGGATGCTTATGGCGCCGCTGCTTAAATGGTGTTCCAATCCTGTTGTTTTGTACAGAATAGCTGTAAGTATAAATTTCATACTGATTGTCTGGTGCTATGTGCTTCTAAAAAAGATTTTGGTAATCCTGTTTCATGCTCCTGCATATCCCTTTATGGCATTGTTTTCAGGACTGGCCATTCTCTATTCATCTTTTATGGTATATGCACAGACGACACTGCCAGAAATCCTTCTTGTATTGCTGTACCTTCTGCTTATTGTCTCAGTCCTGATGTTTTTCCAAAAGCCAAGCGCTTATTATATGGGAGCAATGGCAGCAATATCTGCTGGCCTGTATTTCGTACACATGAGAACCCTTGGAATCGGAATGGCTCTATGGCTGGTGCTGGTTTGGGAAGCGGTAATAAATAAAGATATACGTGCACATGTCCTTACAGGGGCATTGGCCTATGGAATCCTTATCATAGCAGGAATGGTATATAAGAACAACTATATAGACGAAATTTATGGTGTATCAGGAGGTTCCCTGGCAGCCTTGAATGATTTCAGCGGTCAGATTGAAAAGCTGGGGAAACTGACAAATATTAAGGGGATGGCAGATTTTATCTGCTCCTTAGGCGGCAAGCTGTTTTATTTGGGAAGTGCAACCGGAGGTTTGTTTTATTGGGGGATAATGTCTTTACATTCCATGACGGCCTGCAGTATAAGGCATAAAATGATTGCCGCGCGTTTCGTTTTACTATCAGCATTGTTTACCCTTAGTATTGTATCTTTGTTCATGATTGACACTCCGCGTGTAGATGGTGTTATATACGGCCGCTACAGCGAGATACTCCTCCCAATCTTTATTGGAACAGGGCTGACAGCAATGGTCCGCAGCCCAAGTATGTGGAAAGTGAGCTTTGGAATTATATGTTTCCAAAGTGTTATGATGTACCTTGTCAATTGGAAGATAAGTTCATCTGGTGCCTATGGTATTTACAGACATTCGATTCCGGCGGTGGCATACGCTTTGGAATTATCGTCAAACAGAGTATTCGCATTTACGAAAAATGTATATTTGGGAGGCGTGTTTTTAGGTTTAACCATGGCGGGTGTGCTGTGGATTGTGAGGCAAAGAGAACGGTTTTGGTATTTGGCCTTTTTATGGGCCGTGATTCAATGGGGGCTGGGAATGGATGTATGCGTCCAGATGAATTACAAATACAACAAGGATAATTATCAAGACATCATGATCGCAGAGCAAATAAAGGACATGGTTGGAGACTATGAAAGGATTGTTTTTCTATATTCAGATGGTTACGGATATGTGGACCTGCTTCAATTCTGTCTGAAAGAGATACCTGTTCACGTATTAAAGGAACAGTATGGAAGCATAAGGGCTGTGACACAGCAAGATATTGTGGTTACCAGCAGATGGGATATCTTTTCAAAGGAATTAGGTCAGACATATGGGATGAAAAGGGAGTCCGCCCATTTTGAAGTGTATTACATTGAGAAATAAGAAAAATACGATGGGATAAATTTATGAAGCTAATCATTCAGATGCCTTGTTATAACGAGGCGGAAACATTAAACATTGCATTGGACGCATTGCCTGGGAAACTTGAGGGAATAGATTGTATCGAATACCTAATCATAAATGACGGAAGCAGGGATGCTACCCTTCAGGCAGCCAGGCAGTGGGGCGTAAACTATATTGTGAATTTTAAACAAAATAAAGGCCTTGCGAAAGGCTTTATGGCTGGGATAGATGGATGTCTCAGCAAAGGGGCAGATATTATCGTGAATACAGATGCTGATAATCAGTATTGTGCGGAGGATATCCGCAAACTGATAGAGCCTATTCTTCGGGGAGAGGCCGATATCGTAGTGGGAGCAAGACCCATTGATAAAACAGAACATTTTTCCCCCGTTAAGAAAAAGCTGCAGCATTTTGGAAGCTGGGTAGTGAGGAAAGCTTCCAATACTCAGATTCCAGATGCCCCCAGTGGATTTCGGGCATACAGCAGGGAAGCGGCCATGAGGATGAATGTAGTTAATGACTATACATATACGTTGGAGACCATTGTACAGGCCGGCAGGGAAAAGATACCGATGACAAGCGTACCTGTAAGGACCAATGGAGAACTGCGTCCTTCCAGGCTGTTTAACAGCATATGGGGGTATGTAAAGAAATCCATGATTACAATTATCAGGGCGTATATGATGTATAAACCGTTAAAATGTTTTACATTTCTGTGCATTCCTCCCATATTAGTTGGTGCAATGATTGGAATCCGTTTTTTGATCTTCTATTTTAAGGGCACAGGAACCGGACATGTGCAGTCTCTGATTTTGGCATGTACGTTAATTATAATTGGATTTCTCACGTTAATGATGGGACTTTTAGGTGATATACTTGCATCCAATAAGAAGTTGCTGGAAGACACCCAATATCATGTTAGGCGGATTGAATATGATATCTTACAAAATAAAAGAGAAATAAAGGAATATGGTGAAGGAACAGGTGATGCAGAGGGGGATGCCCATGAATGATGATAGGAAACGAGTTGTTCTCATTGGCCCTGTTTATCCGTATAAAGGCGGAATTTCACATTATACCAGCCTTATGTGCCGTGCTCTTTCTGAAAATTACCTGGTTGAAATGGTGTCCTATCGGCTGCAGTATCCCCGATTCCTTTTTCGGAAGGAGCAAAAGGATTACAGCAATGACAGTTTCAAAATAAAAAGGACCAAATACTGGATTAACACAATGGCTCCTTGGAATTGGATTGAGTGCAGCAAAAAAATCAAACAGCTAAAGCCGGATCTGATTATCATTCAATGGTGGCATCCATATTTTACCCCCTGTTATTTGGCATTGGCCTGTCTGTTAAAAAGGTGCAGGATTCTGTTTGTATGTCATAATGTATTACCTCATGAACATTTCCCGGGAGACCGATTTTTAACCCGAATGGTACTGTCCAGAGGAAACGGGTTTATTGTCCAGTCAAAGAAAGAT
>OLVP01001873.1_pt1 | contig 11215 bp, 12 predicted proteins | sample 1673281 | NCBI WGS metagenome assembly OLVP01 (sample SAMEA3178940, study PRJEB25190) | human gut metagenome | biome: human gut; feature: human-associated habitat; material: faeces | place: Austria | collected 2013
CATTACATCAAAAGTATGTAGGTGGGTCAGTAGCGCTTATTAAAAAGCATATAGAATATATTTTAAAAAGTGAACATTGGAAAAAAGTCATTATCCGTACTCCACTAATTCCACAAATCACAGCGACTATACAAAACCTACAATCTATCAGTCAGTTTTTATCACATATTAATCCAGAAGTATATTATGAATTATTAAATTATAATCCTTTGGCTTCTTCTAAATATGAATATGTTGATTTTGATTATGGAATTGATTTAAAATATAAGAAATATACAGATGATGAAATGGAAGCATTTTATCAAATTGCTTATCAAAATGGTATTAAAAATTTAATCAAGGAATAACAGGAGGAAAAGAAAATGGAATTGATTATTGATACAGTTGATTTAAGTGAAATCAAAGAAGCAGTAGAATATATGCCTATTGTTGGTGTAACGAGTAATCCTTCAATAGTAAAAAAGACAAATCCAAAGGATTTCTTTGAACATATGCGAACAATTAGAGAAATTATTGGGAAGGATAGAAGTCTGCATATTCAAGTCATCTCTAAAGATTGTGACAGTATGGTGAAGGAAGCTCATAGAATCCTAGAAGAAATTGATAGACAGGTTTATATCAAGGTACCTGTATCTTATGAAGGTATCAAAGCGATTAAAATGCTGAAGGAAGAAAACATTCATGTCACAGCGACAGCAGTCTATGATTTAATGCAGGGATATATGGCACTAGCCGCAGGGGCAGACTATATTGCACCCTATGTTAATAGAATAGGAAACTTGGGAGCTGATCCAATGGAACTGATTTATGAGTTATCAAATCGTATCATCATGGATAACTATGATACAAAGATTGTCGCAGCATCATTTAAAGGTGTTGAACAGATCAAGAATGCATTGAATAATGGAGCACAGGCGATAACAGCACCAGTAGGAATTTTAAAGCAGATATTCAAGAATCCAAACATAGAAAAAGCAGTGGATGATTTCAATGCTGACTGGTATAGTATGTATGGTGAAGGAAAAGGTATTTGCGATTTATAAGAATAAAGGTATTTTATGCTAGGCATAGAATACCTTTTTAAGCACAATCATTTACTTTGTATTGAAAAATATTTACAATAAATATAGGCAGGTGAAAGAAATGAAAGTGGTTATTATTGGTGGTGTTGCTGCAGGGGCAACTACAGCAGCAAGACTGAGAAGATTAAACAAAGATGTGGAGATTGTTATGTTTGAAAAAGGCAATTATGTTTCTTATGCGAATTGTGGATTGCCTTATTATGTGTCTGGAGAAATTCGTGAAAAAAGTGATTTATTGTTGATGACTCCTGAACTATTTAAAGAACGTTTTCAAGTGGATGTAAGAGTTGGCAGTGAAGTGAAAGCCATTGATCCAGACAATCAAACAGTTGCTGTATATAATCATATTACAGAAAAAACATATCAGGAAAGTTATGATCAGCTGGTGATTGCGACAGGATCAGCTCCCATTCGATTACCTATACCGGGTATTGATCATCCAGATATTCAACAATTATGGACGATTGAAGACTTTGTGAAAATCAGACAAATGGTTGAATTAAAAAATATTCAAACAGCTTGTATTATCGGTGGTGGTTTTGTAGGCATTGAAACGGCTGAAAATTTAAGAGAATTAAAAGTAGATGTAGATGTTGTAGAAAAAGGAGCACAGATTTTAAATAATCTGGATTTTGAAATGGTACAGCCTATTCATAAATATTTGAATAAAAAAGGTGTACATCTTTATTTAAATACAGAATTAATGGCTTTTGAAGATGATCATTCAAAAATTCAAGTGAAAACAGATGCATTTACAAAGAGTTATGATTTGGTTATTCTTTCTGTAGGTGTTAAGCCTCAAAGTGAATTGGCAAAACAAGCAGGTATTGCATGTAATCAACGTGGAGGTATTATTGTTGATGAACATTTGATGACAAATATTCCTCATATCTATGCAGTAGGTGATGTCATTGAAGTTGAACATTATATTAATCATCAAAAGACGATGATTCCTTTAGCTGGTCCAGCAAATAAAGAAGGAAGAATTTTAGCGAATCATTTAATGGGAGCCAATGAATCTTATCAAGGATCACTTGGCAGCAGTATTATTAAAGTGTTTAAGATGGCAGCAGCGAGTACAGGGTTCAATGAAAAACAACTACAAGCTCAAGGTCTCAAAAGACATCAGGATTATGAAGTGATTATTATTCAGCAAAAATCACATGCAGGATATTATCCCGGTGCAACACCTCTTACAATCAAAGTGATTTATGATTTACAACAAAAAATTCTAGGAGCACAGGTTGTTGGTTATGAGGGCGTGGATAAGCGTATTGATGTCATTTCAACAGCAATCCATTATCATGGAAAAGTGACTGATTTAAAAGATATTCATATTGCTTATGCACCACCATTTGCATCAGCTAAGGATGCTGTGAATATGGTAGGATATGTAGCTGAAAATATACAAAATGGTTATGTCAAGTTGATGTTACCGGATGAATATCAACAACAAAAAGATCAGGTAATAACATTGGATGTCAGAGAAGATGAGGAAAGAGCATGTGGCTATATAGAAGGTTCATACCATATTCCTTATGGTGAATTGACAAAACGTTATCAAGAATTAGACCCAAATCAGACCATTGTCATTTATTGTGCAGTGGGTGTTAGAGCCTATAATTGTGCCAGAATATTAATGCAAAGAGGATATCAGAAAGTTTACGTTTTAAGTGGTGGAATAGGATTTTATTTAGATTATTGTTATAAATAATCAAATTCATTTACGTAATCTTAACAAATTTTATACAAAAATATGATTTTTCTACTATCTAAAAAGATATACACTATGTGTGTCAATAAAGACGAAGGATAAAAAAGGAAGGGTTAAAATATGAAAAAATTCTCAGCTTTATTATTAGCATGTGTATTAAGCTTTAGCTTAGTAGGATGCGGAAGTAATGGTGGCAGTGATGAAGGAACTGCTGGAAGTGAAAATGTAAGTGGAACTGTTGCATTAAATGGTTCAACATCTATGGAAAAATTTGTGAATGGATTAAAAGAAGCTATTGTTGAAACTTATCCAGATTTACAATTAGAACCTCAGTTTACAGGATCAAGTGCTGGTGTTGAAGCAGTGACAAATGGAACTGCTGATATTGGAGATGTTTCAAGAGCTTTAACTGATGAAGAAAAAGCAGCTGGTTTAGTAGAAAACATTGTTGCTTTAGATGGTATTGCGATTGTCACTGATAAGGCAAACACAGCTTCAAATTTAACAACTCAACAATTAAAAGATATTTATACTGGTAAAATTAAAAACTGGAGTGAAGTTGGTGGAGCTGATCAAAATATCGTTGTTATTGGACGTGAAAGTGGTTCAGGAACAAGAGATGCTTTTGAAGAAATCTTAGATATCGCTGATCAATGTCAATTAGCTCAAACATTAAATGAAACAGGTGCAGTAGCTGCTGCGGTTCAATCTACACCAGGAGCTATTGGATATATTTCATTAGATGCTTTAAGTGATGATGTAAAAGCCGTCAAGATTGATGGAGCAGAGGCTACAGCAGAAAACATTGAGAGTGGTACTTACAAAATATCCCGTCCGTTTAATGTTGTAACAAAAGACGGTTTAAGCGAAGCGGCGCAGGATTTCCTCAATTTCATTATGAGCAGCCAGGGACAGGAAGTAGTGGCTGATGAAGGATATATTCCGGTAGAGACTTCCACAGAGTATAGTGCATCCGGGCTGAGTGGAAAAGTGACAGTATCTGGTTCTTCTTCTGTATCTCCGGTAATGGAAAAACTTTCCGAGGCATATAAAGAACTGAACAAAGATGTCGAAGTGGAAATCCAGACAAGTGATTCTACAACAGGTGTATCCAATGCGATCGAAGGAATCAGCGATATCGGAATGGCTTCCCGTGAACTGAAAGACTCCGAGACGTCCGAAGGTGTGAAGGCGACAGTCATTGCGACAGATGGAATTGCCGTGATTGTAAGCAATGATAACAGCGTAGAAGAACTGACATCCGATCAGGTAAAACAGATCTTTACAGGTGAAACGACTTCTTGGGATGAGGTAACGAAGTAATTATGAAAAATTGGAAGGAAAAAGGCATGCAGGGAGTATTTCTCCTTGCGGCCTGTGCTTCCGTTTTAGCGGTAGCACTGATTTGTGTGTTTTTGTTTGCAAACGGGGTCCCGGCGATGTCCGAGATCGGTTTTCTGGACTTCCTTCTGGGAGAGGAGTGGAGACCGAGCAATAATATTTACGGTATTCTACCGATGATTATGGGAAGTATCTATGTGACGGCCGGAGCGGTTGTTATCGGTGTGCCGATCGGGATTTTCACCTCAGTTTTCATGGCGCACTATTGTCCGAAAAAGATTTACCCGTTTTTAAAGTCAGCGACTGAGCTTCTGGCCGGAATTCCGTCCGTTGTCTACGGATTTTTCGGTCTGGTAGTTATTGTACCGTTGATAAGAACATATACAGCGAAAACCGGCGTGGGAGGGAACGGACAGACGATGCTGACAGCGTCCATCATTCTCGGAATTATGATTCTTCCGACCATTATCGGTGTGACCGAGTCTGCCATGCGGAGTGTACCGGATCAGTACTATGAATGGTCACTTGCTCTGGGAGCTACAAAGGAGAGGACAGTTTTTCGGATTGTGATCCCGGCTGCCAAATCCGGTGTGATCGCGGGAATTGTTCTTGGAATAGGACGTGCGATCGGCGAGACTATGGCGGTCATCATGGTTGCAGGAAACCAGCCGAGAATGCCACAAGGGCTTCTGGAAGGTGTGCGTACAATGACGACAAACATTGTAATGGAGATGGGTTATGCGGCGGATCTGCACAGAGAAGCGCTGATTGCGACTGCGGTGGTACTGTTTGTATTTATTTTGATTATCAATGGATGTGTATCCGTTTTGAACAGGAGGAGCAGAAATGACTAAAGGCAGAAAAGTGGAAAGTATCATTTTGCGGGTACTGATTTTTGCGGCTGCTGCAGTGACATTTGCAGTGCTTTTGTTCCTGCTTGCTTATATTTTGATAAATGGACTTCCGAATATCAAACCCTCTTTATTCTCATTGGAGTATAACACGGAAAATGCGTCTTTGATGCCGGCGCTGGTGAATACTGTCATTATGACCGCATTGTCGCTGGTGATCGCGATTCCATTTGGTATTTTCTCCGCCATTTTCCTTGTGGAGTACGCAAAAAAAGGAAATAAATTTGTGGGTATCATCCGGATTACGGCGGAGACTTTATCCGGAATTCCATCCATCGTGTACGGTCTGTTTGGTATGTTGTTTTTCGTATCAGCGCTTAAGTGGGGATATTCCATTCTGGCAGGTGCTTTTACCATGTCCATTATGATTCTTCCGCTGATTATGAGAACGACAGAAGAGGCGTTAAAATCCGTACCTGATACATACAGGGAAGGAAGCTTTGGACTTGGGGCGGGAAAGCTTCGTACGATTTTCAGGATTGTGGTTCCAGCGGCGGTGCCGGGAATTATGGCGTTATCCTGGCAATCGGAAGAATCATGGGTGAGACAGCGGCCTTGATGTACACGGCAGGAACGGTTCCGAAAATGGCGTCGTCTCCAATGGATTCCGGACGTACATTGGCTGTTCACATGTACAATCTTTCCAGTGAGGGGCTATACATGGATCAGGCGTACGCGACAGCAGTGATTCTTCTGATTGTGGTAGTCGGAATGAATACCTTATCTGCCGTTGCGGCAAGAAAACTTACAAAGGGGACACGGTAATGGGCAAAATCGATATTAAAGATATGGACTTGTTTTATGGTTCGTTCCAGGCACTCAAAAATGTCAACCTGGAAATCGAACCGAATAAAATTACAGCGTTCATAGGACCAAGTGGCTGTGGGAAATCTACACTTTTAAAGTCCTTAAACAGAATGAACGACCTGGTGGAAGGATGCCGTATCGAAGGGAAAATCCTTCTGGACGGACAGGATATTTATGCAAAATCAATGGATGTCAACACTCTTCGGAAACGTGTCGGTATGGTATTCCAGAAGCCGAATCCGTTCCCGATGAGTATTTATGACAACGTAGCATATGGACCGAGAACACACGGAATCCATTCCAAGGCAAAGTTGGATGAGATTGTGGAGAAATCCTTGAGAAATGCGGCGATCTGGGATGAGGTGAAGGACCGTCTCAAGAAAAGCGCCCTTGGAATGTCTGGTGGACAACAGCAGAGACTTTGCATTGCAAGAGCTCTGGCTGTAGAACCGGAAGTGCTTTTGATGGACGAACCGACCTCCGCATTGGATCCGATTTCCACTTCTAAAATAGAAGATCTTGCGGCAGATTTGAAAAAAGATTATACTATTGTCATGGTAACACATAATATGCAGCAGGCAGTACGAATTTCCGATAATACCGCATTCTTCCTTCTTGGAGAAATGATCGAGTACAACAATACGGAAAAATTATTCTCAATTCCATCAGATAAGAGAACAGAAGACTATATTACAGGGAGGTTCGGCTAAATATGAGAAACAAATTCGATATGCAGCTTGACTCACTAAAAGGACAGCTTACCAATATGGGCGAGTTGTGCGAAGTTGCGATCACAAAGGCCACAGAGGCTATTCTGGAAGGTAAGGAAGAGCAGGCAAGAGAGGTCATCCTTGCGGACGAGGAGATCGATCAGGCAGAGAAAGACATTGAGAGACTTTGTCTGAAGCTTCTGCTTCAGCAGCAGCCGGTGGCAAAGGATCTTCGCCAGATCTCAGCGGCATTGAAAATGATTACCGACATGGAGCGGATCGGAGATCAGGCGTCAGACATTGCGGAGATTCTGCTCTCTACAGATCTTAAGATGGAGATGAACAATAAGGACATCGGCGTGATGGCCCAGGCCGCAGCGAAGATGGTTCGGGAAAGTGTCCGGGCGTACGTTGAGCAGAACATGATGCTTGCGAAGAAAGTGATGACAGCGGACGACGAAGTAGACCGGCTTTTTGACAAGATCCGTCAGGAAATCATAGAATATATTGCCAAAGAAAACGGAGACGGCGGCGAGGACGCGGTAGATCTGATTATGGTTGCTAAATATCTGGAACGAATCGGGGACCATGCGACCAACATCGCCGAGTGGGTAGAGTTTTCCGTCACCGGAAATCACCGCATTGCCACGGAGGTTCATGAAAGGAAAAGCGCAGGAGAAGTAAAATGATTTTTTGTGTAGAAGACGACAGGAATATTAGAGAACTGGTAGTATACACATTATCAAGTACAGGCATGGAAGCGGAAGGATTTGAAGACGGCGAAGTGTTTTTTAAAGCTTTGGCAGAACGGCTGCCAGAGCTTATTTTACTTGATATTATGCTGCCGGGAGAAGACGGGCTTACAATTCTGAAAAAGCTGAAAGGTAACAAAAAGACAAAAGACATTCCGGTTATCATGGTGACGGCAAAGGGGACAGAGTACGACAAAGTGTCCGGGCTTGACGCCGGGGCGGACGACTATGTGACCAAGCCGTTTGGGATGATGGAACTGGTATCCAGGATTAAAGCCGTACTCAGGCGTACGAAGAAAAAGGAGGAGGCCGAAGTCCTAAAGGCGGGGCCGATCACCCTCAACGAGAAAAAGCACGAGGTACTTGTAGACGGAGAGCATATTAATCTGACGCTGAAAGAGTACGAGATGCTGAAGAGACTGATTTATAACAAAGGGATTGTTCTCACAAGAGACCGGCTTTTAGAAGAGATCTGGGGTTATGACTTCGATGGTGAGACACGGACCGTGGACGTACATATCCGAACCCTGCGCCAGAAACTTGGGAGCGCCGGAGAGGTTATTGAAACAGTACGCGGTGTGGGCTACCGGATCACAGAAGATCAGGAGGAAGCATGAGAAACAAGATCCAGAGAAATATGGTGTTCATGATTGTTCTGACGCTTCTGGCCTCCTATGCATTTATCATTGGTATTGTCTACAATCAGACTTACCGGATCATGCGGCAGGACGCAAGGCAGGAGGCGGCCTATATCAAGGAGGCCATTAATCTGTTGGGAAGCCAGTATCTCCAGGAGATGGACGATGTCAATACAGATACCCGTGTAACGCAGATCGACGAGGAGGGAACCGTTCTCTATGACTCCCACGGAATCGACAGTAAGGATGAGAATCATGCACAGAGAAAAGAGATTAAAGAGGCGCTGGAAAAAGGGTATGGTCAGGCGAAGCGGATGTCCGAGACAGTAGGGCAGGAGCTTTATTATTATGCAACACTTCTGGAGGATGGGACGGTTCTGCGGATCGCCAAGTCCATGAACGGGGTAAGCAGTACGGCTGTGCGCATTCTGCCTTATATGTTTGGGATTGGTATTGCCCTGGTGGTGATTGCCTGGAGGTTGTCGAAGTGGATGGCAAGCCGGCTGGTGCAGCCGATCAATGAACTTGATCTGGAACATCCGATTGATAACGATGTCTACGAAGAGCTGACGCCTCTGCTTCTTAGTATGGAAAGTCAGAAGAAGGAAAAGGAAAAGAATGAGCAGATGCGAAAAGAATTTTCCGCAAATGTTTCCCATGAGCTGAAGACACCGCTGACATCTATTTCCGGTTATGCTGAGATTATGAAGAGTGGGCTTGTAAAACCAGATGATGTGCCGGGATTCGCGGAGCGTATCTATAAGGAGGCAAGCCGGCTTATTGTGTTAGTGGAAGATATCATCAAACTTTCCAAGCTAGATGAAGGAGGCGTGGGTCTGGAAAAGGAGTCGGTAAATCTTTATGCCATCTGTGAGGATGTTCTGGTGCGTCTGGAGAATATGGCGGAGCGCCATCATGTTTCCATGGATTTGAGTGGAGAAACAGTAGAGTTTGAAGGTGTATACCGGATTCTGGATGAGATGGTCTGGAATCTGTGCGAGAACGCCGTAAAATATAATAAACCGGGTGGCCGGGTGCATGTCTGGGTGGGCAGTACCTTAAGCGGGCCGAAGATCATCGTGAAAGATACGGGAATCGGAATCCCGGAAGAGGAGCAGGAGCGCATTTTTGAGCGCTTCTACCGGGTGGATAAAAGCCACTCCAAGGAGACGGGGGGAACCGGGCTTGGGCTTTCTATCGTCAAGCATGGAGCGGTTATACACAATATTCAGATCCGGACTGACAGTGAGGTTGGAAAAGGGACGACCATTACCCTTTCTTTTTTAAAAGGTGATTCAGTGTCAGGGACTGAAGCGCAGTAAATCCGATTCCGGTCAGGACGGATAACATACCGTAGGTAAAGAGTCCGAAAAGCAATACGCACATGTTGATCAGATACATGCTAAGTGCGATATTGATTTTCGGATTTTTTTTATTTAAAATCAGGGCCACTACATCGAATCCTACGGCTGTGGACTTCGCACTGATGCAGAAATAGTATCCGAATCCTACAATGGTTCCGGCGACCACCATGCCAAGGGCAGGCGGCACGATCAGAGCAAACCCGGTGCTGTGCAAGATCGAGAAGAAGACAAGATAGCAAATGCAGCTAAATACGGTTCCGGTAAAAAAGGTCTTACCAAGAAAAATATAGCAAAGCAGCAAAAGTAAGATGGTGATAAAGTCCACCAGGTACGTCAGATTGATGGAGGTAACTTCCTCCAGAATCATAGAAAAGCTCGTAACGCCTCCGTTTACGATCTTATTAGGCACAGTGATGAAAGCATAAGCGCCGGTAATCAACAGATTGCCTAAAATGATGCTCAGATAGCGTTTCCCATTCTGTATGGTGAAAAGGTTTCTCATGGTTTAGTGTCTCCATTCCTTAAATAATGTCCGGTAACGAGAGGCGAAGATGCTGCCCTTCTGCCAGATCAACGTGAAATCATGGGTTACAGAGAAGTCCTCCGGTGTGATATCATACAAAGTATGGTTTTTCAGCTCTTCTTCCACAGCGGACCGGTATAAGAAGGTGATACCAATACCGGCAGCAGCCATTGCTTTTAAGGCAGGGATATTTCCGATCTCGGAGATCCCGGCAAAATCGTGGATCGAAAGATTGCGGGAAGTCAGACATTTCTCCAGAATCTCCCTCGTTCCTGATCCGGTTTCCCGGATTAGAAGCTTTTCCCCAAGAAGATCTGTCAGCTGGGCAGGACGTATCCCACTTTGCGGCGGCTTTCCTGCGACCGCAATGTAGGGCTCCGTCGAGAAGGTCAGGTAGTCATACTGGGTCTTATCGAAATATCCTTCCACAATGGCAAAATCGATCTCCCCATCGGAGATCCGTTCGAGAAGCTCGTGGGTGTTGGCGGTGATCATCGTCAGGGCTGTGTCCGGGTGGTGTGTCTGGTGTTCAATCAAAAACTGCGGCATGACGTACTCCCCGATGGTGAGGGTCGCTCCGAAGATAAGGGATGGGTGTTTGTTTTTCATGGCAAGAACCTGTTCCTTTAAGTAAACCTGGTCGTGGCTTAAGGTCGAAAAGGCATGGAGCAGATATTCCCCGGCCTCTGTGAGTACCGGCTTCTTGCCCTGGAAGGAAAAGAGCCTCGTCTGGTAGTAGTCTTCGATGAAACGAATGTGCTGCGAGACGGCAGGCTGGGTGATGTGGAGAGCCTCGGCTGCCTTGGTGAAATTCATGTATTTACAGACTTCCAGAAACGTATAGACACGGAAATCCAGCATAGATATCGCCCCCTTTTTCTTAATCATAACATAAATTTATGGATAAATAAATATATATCATTTTTCATAATGCCGGGTCTTTGATATGATACTTGCAGAAATGGGAAAGTGAGGAAATACAGATGAAAACAATGCAGGAAACTTATAAAGGAATCGGATTCTGTCTCTTGATCGCCATTCCGGCCTTTTTGCTCGGCAAACAGTTCGAGGTGATTGGAGGCCCGGTATTCGCGATACTGATCGGTATGTGTCTGGCGCTTCTGGTAAAAGAGAGCGGGTCGCTTCAGGCGGGAATCAAATTTACATCTAAGAAGATTTTGCAATATGCAGTCATTCTGCTGGGATTTGGCATGAATCTGACGGATATACTTGTAAAGGGCCGTCAGTCTCTGCCTATCATCCTGGCAACAATCTCCACATCACTGGTGATTTCGTTTATTCTATATAAAGTAATGCATATTCCGGCACGGATCTCTACCTTGGTTGGTGTAGGATCCAGTATTTGCGGCGGG
>OLVP01001881.1_pt1 | contig 11186 bp, 10 predicted proteins | sample 1673281 | NCBI WGS metagenome assembly OLVP01 (sample SAMEA3178940, study PRJEB25190) | human gut metagenome | biome: human gut; feature: human-associated habitat; material: faeces | place: Austria | collected 2013
TCAGCATCACAGGTTCAGGACAGGATAATCCTCTTGCATCCACTTCATACATATCTCTTACCTCCTATTTCCCTTCCTCTGACTTTGGCACAAACCCGATGATAAACAGAATGACAATGCATCCAATCACCGCAACCTTACCAGCCATGGCAAGGCCGCCCGGCGCAGCGGGGGTATCTGCGGTGGCTGCCGCTGCCGCCGACGCGGCCAGTCCAAAGTTGTGGCAGAAAGCAGCTCCCACCAGAAGTCCAAGGAATGTAACCGCGGAATCAGATGAGCCCTGACCAGCTAAAACCAGCTGGCGCAGCGGGCATCCGCCTGCCAGGACAGCAGCGAAGCCAACGGCGTAAAGTCCCAGAATATTCCAGATATGTTGTGAATGTGCAACCGGCTGTCCTGCAAAGGAAAGCTTGAATCCGCCTGTAGCCAGATTAAACACCAGCATGACCGCAAACAGTCCGCCGATTACAGTAATCAAATCAAAATTTCTCATTAAAATGACGTCACGGATACTGCCCGCAAAGCAGGTCCTGCATTTCTGCGCTATGGCTCCAAACAGCAGGGCCACAACCAAAGCAAGAAGAGCAGGCGCATGCATGCTGCCCGGACCTTTTTCACTGAACGCAAATAATGTGGTGGTCAGGCTCAGTACAAACAGCACCAACAGGGTAACCGGGAGCACTGCCCCGTTTATCTTTCCGGTTTCATGAGCCCTTCCCAGTGAAAATCCATGCTTTAAAGCGATTGTTCCGGTAAATACACCGGCTGCAAATCCGATGAATCCTACATATGCGTTTAAATCACCGGCTGCCATGCGGATTACCATGCGCAGCGGGCATCCCAAAAATGCCAGGGAGCCAATCATCATGATGACGCCCAGGATAAAACGCAGCATGGGAGACGACCCTGCTGTGGAACGGTATTCCCTGGTTGCCAGGGCAATCAGGAAGGAACCGCAGACAAAACCCACGATTTCGGGCCTGAAATACTGCACCACCGCCGCGGTGTGAAGCTTCATGGCTCCTGCGGAGTCCCTGATAAAGCAGGCCACGCAGATTGCCATGTTCTTTGGATTGCCAAAGTAAGCGAGAATACATGCCAGTATTCCCAGTGCCACTCCGGACAGGAGCAGCGTTTTTTTAGAGCTTGTCAGATTCATAATCATATCCCCTTTTCTTTTGGTAAAACTACCTTCATCTTACCAAAGTGAAAGGGGCAAATCCAATTCAAAAAAACATTGTATCTTTTTTTGTTATAGACATTTTCTATGCAAAATCCTGTGCAGGACAAGCCTGCATAAACACTTACATAAACCGCCCGATATCCTGCTGCCAGTTCCTGTCCCTGTAGTCAATCACAAGGTCCCGGAAGGCTTCCGCTATGGGTGAAAGACGTATGTTTTTGCTGTATACCATGTAAAAGGTCCGTTTCTTCTCCAGGCCGTCTATCTTAAAGTACTTAATCCGGTGGGTTCCTTCTTTTTCCCCGGCAGCCATCCTGGACAGGATGGAGATTCCCAGGCCTCCGGCCACTGCCTGTTTGATAGCCTCAGTACTGTTCATCCGGGCAATCACGTCCACGTTTTTAAACACCGGAACACCGTGAATTTCCGCCTTTTCCATCTCCTGTTTTGTACCTGAGCCCTCCTCCCGAAGGATGAAGGTCTCATGTTCAAAGTCCCGGAAGCTCACCGTACTCCCCTTCTTCCACCGGGAATACTTCTCCGTATCAGGCACAATGAGCACCAGCTCATCCATAAAGACAGGCTCATATACCAGACTGTTATGCATCTTATAGCCTGTGAGTCCAATCTCGCCCTTCTGGCTCATGATATCTTCAATCACTGTCTTGCTGTCCGACTGCTCCACATAAAAACGGATTTTCGGGCATTTGGCGTGAAACTCCCCTATGAGCCGGGGCAGATAGTACTGACCCGGAATGCTGGATGCATATACGTCCAGAACACCGTCCATTGCCTCGCACTGGGCCTGTACCGTGGCCAGCGCCTGCGACCTGGTATGGAGCATATCAATGGCATAAGGGTAAAACAGCTCCCCCTGCTTTGTCAGGGTTATCTCCCTTCCTGTCCGGTTCACAAGGGTTGTCCCCAGCTCATTCTCCAGGTTATTGATATGGGCACTGATCGTGGGCTGGGTCAGAAAGGAGGCGTCCGCTGCCTTTGAAAAACTTTTGTACTTTACCGCATTTACAAATGCTTCTAATTGTCTGAATTCCATAGCCGCCTACCTTGACTTCTGGACAAGAGTACGCACATCGTCCTGTTTCCGTGTTATCTTCTGCTGGTCGCAGTACTCCAGGAACAAAACAGCATACTTCCTGGAAGTTCCCAGCAGATCCCTGTAATCTCCCAGTGAAATGGTTGGATGGTCCTCAAAGTATTTCTTAAGAAGCCCCATGGCCTTTTCCCAATTGTCCCTGTGAATCATGGCACCAGGATTTATCTTTACCAATGCGCCTTTCTTTACCAAATCATTCACAATCTGTTTCGCCAGTTTCTTATCCTTAAACTTGTTAATCACATCGTCTGTGGCCGGTATCTCATACCCTGCCATCAAGTAGGTATCCTCAATCTCCTTTAACATTCCCTTTATTTCATGGGAATATTCAGCATTAAATCCGGCTGCCGCAATCGCACTGCCTATGGTAACCGTAATGCCGCGCTTTATCATCTCATTTAAAAGGACATCTGCTTTCTTAGACTCCTGAATCCTGAAATTATCCAGTATACGGCTTTTAAATTCTTCCTTCTCCATTCCGTCGGAAATAGGATTCTCCTTGTGGAACTGATTCAGAAGCTCTGTACCGTATTGGGTAATTTCATTCCAGTAATATTTATGAATATAGCTGCCATCGCTGAGACGGACAGCCTTCTTCCCCTTGACCAGGACCTCCAGCTGATCCTCTGTCTCCTGATTTGTCCAGTTGAGCTTGGCAGCCAGTATCTTAGGAACAGGGAAGTACCGGCTCTCCTCCTTAAGCTCCAGTTCCAGGACCTCTAAATCAGTGCCCAGCTCCTTTATATGAAGGCTGTCAATGACTTCCTCATGATTCCTCTTATGCTTTAACGCCTCTGCCTCCAGCACGATGCCTCCGCCAAAGGTAATGGTGGGAGAATAGAAACGGATGATGAACCGGTCATTCCTCCTCACGGCCACAGGCTCGTCAAACCGGAACTGCACATAGGCCTCCTCACCCGCGGACAGCACATCCTTGTCAAGCAGCACTGCCTTGCATATGGCCTGGGCCGACCCATAGTTGATGTGGACCCTGTCCCCGTTTCTCAGTTCTCTGTCCGTGGAAGAGAACAACTGTACCTTAGCGTCTATGAACTGACTTTTCAAAAGAGAATCCTGGGCAGCCAGAACCTCTCCCCTGTTAATCTCGTCCTTCTTGATGTTAACCAGATTCAGGGCCGTTCTCTGACCGGCATAGGCCATGTCCACCCTGTGACCGTGGGTCTGTATCTCCCTGATTTTGACGGTTCTCTCGGTGGGATAGAGCTCCACCTCCTGCCCCACCTGGCAGCAGCCCTCCAAAAGAGTTCCTGTGACAACTGTGCCGAATCCTTCCATGGTAAATACACGGTCTATAGGCAGACGGAACAATTCCTTCTCCTGACGCCTGGCGCCTGCAGCCCTTACCTTATCCACTATCATCTGTTTTAACACATCAATGTTTTTTCCGGTATAGGCGGATACCTGAATGCGGTCGGCATTTTCCATGAAGGTTCCCCTAACCAGGTTGTCCACATCATCATTTACAAGCCCGGCCCATTCCTCATCCACCAGGTCGGCCTTGGTAAATACCACAATACCCTGTTTGATATGGAGCATCTTAAGAATCTCAAAATGCTCTACGGTCTGAGGCATGACGCCTTCATCCAGAGCAACCACCAGAAGCACCAGATCGATGCCCCCAATACCTGCCAGCATGTTTTTCACAAACTTCTCATGGCCCGGAACATCGATGATTCCAATATGGATTCCGGCGTCATTGGGCAGGTTGGCAAATCCCAGCTCAATGGTAATTCCCCTTTTCTGCTCCTCCTTCAGCCTGTCCGTATCCGTCCCTGTAAGGGCCTTTATGAGACATGTCTTGCCGTGGTCCACATGACCGGCTGTTCCCACTATCACATTTTGCATATCATCACCCCTCAACCTGTCTGCTGTCCATTGCGATAAACGCCGCTACAATATATTCAAACTCATCTTCCCTGATGGTCCTCACATCCAGATATACCTGGTTGTGGGTAATCCTTACAATAATTGGAATTTCTTCCTTGCGAAGCAGGCGCTCAATTTTCTCCGGCGCCAATGTCCTGCCCTGAATGGCCGCCGCATATCCGTCCAGAAGCACGGTGGGAGCGGAACCGCCGCCTACCTGGTCCTTACACGCCTCCACCTCCACGGTAAAGTTATGGGTCGCCCTGCGGATGTCCCCGGCCAGCCTCTCTGCCCTGCACTTAAGCTCTCCGGCCGGCGTGGTTATCATGTTCAGCACCGGTATGGTCCTGCGGGCCTGGCGGATATCCGAATACTCAAAGAAGGTAGCCTCCATGGCCGCCAGCGTCATCTTGTCCACCCGAAATGCCCTTGCCATGGGATGGGCCTTCATTTTATCAATGTACTCTTTCTTTCCTGCGATGATACCGCCCTGAGGTCCGCCTAACAGCTTGTCCCCGCTGAACAGAATCACGTCTATGCCGGTCCTTAAGGCGTCCAGAACCGTGGGCTCGTCCACCCCATAGTCTGTCAGGTCAGCCATGAGACCGCTTCCCATATCGTAGATAACCGGAAGATTTAATTTCTTACCCAGCTCCACCATCTCAGGAAGCTCCACCTCCTGGGTGAAGCCCAGTATCCTGTAGTTGCTGGTATGGACCTTCATCAGTGCGCCGGTCTCACCTTCATGGTAGGCATTCAGATAATCCGAGGGCTTTGTCTTGTTTGTGGTTCCCACATCCATCAGCTTGGCGCCGCTCTGTTCCATGATTTCCGGCACACGGAAGGAACCGCCGATTTCCACCAGCTCCCCTCTGGAGACAATGACCTCCTTGTCCTTTGCCAGGGCGGAGAGACAGAGCATGGTTGCCGCCGCGTTGTTGTTGACCACCATGGCGGCTTCCGCCCCGGTAATCTTGGTCAGGATTTTCTCCACATGGTCATGGCGGGATCCTCTGGAGCCGCGCTTCACATCATATTCCAGATTGGTATAGTTCCTGGCTACGTCCATGATGCTCTCGCATGCCTTGTCCGATAGATTTGCCCTTCCCAGGTTGGTGTGAAGCACCACCCCTGTCGCATTGATGACGCGCCGCAGGCTCTTTTTCTTCTTGCCTGTAATGCGGGCCACGATTTCTGTCATCAGTGTTTCCTTGGTCCCCACCTGATTCCTTCTGCCTTCCAGGATGTCCTTCCTCAGCTCTTGGGTGACTTCCCTGACCGATTCCACAATCACTGCTCTGGGCGTACTTTCCGTAAAAAAAAAGAGACGCTCATCCTGCAGCACCTCGTCTATTTTCGGAATCTTTCGGAGTAACTCTCTTCTATCTTCCATCATATATTACCTCCACTACAGATATGGTTTAAACGGAGGAGGTGGGAATCGAACCCACCCAGAGGGCTCTTAACCCCCCACAACGGTTTTGAAGACCGCGAGGCACACCAGCAACCTATCAACCTCCATATCCTTTGGATAGCATTTAGCTTAAATATACTATCATGTATTCAGTTGTATGTCAATCCGTAACTTCCGAAAAAGTTATCGCGAAAACTTAAGCTTCTTCTGAGTTTCCGCCCCGCGAAAACGTTGTTTCGCGGGTACGGAACATGTATAACTTATGAATGAATGGCTTTATTTATGATATCAGGCCCGTACAGCCAGACCGGTATATATTTAGCTGACGTATCCGGCTGCCTTCAGAATCTCATGTGCCTTATCCTTGTTGGCATCGGACATCAGTACGATGGGACCTGTGCATCCCATGCCGCTCTCAGCATAGATACCGGCTTTCCACAGCGCCTTAACAGCGTCCTCCAGGTCCATTACCTCGATACCCGGAATCTGTGAAGTAACTACTTCCTTAGGAGGCATCTTCACTTCCTCGGATGCCGCGCCTGCGTCCTTCCTGCCCGCGGACTTCAGCTCATTGATGATATCCTTAAGTCCGGCCTTGTTTGCCTTCTCAAATTCTTCATCAGCAACCTTCTTCCAGTCATGGCGGACCAGGTTGGTGGCGAACTCCATGGCTCCCGCAATGACAGGCGCACCGGAAGCACGCGACACGATCATGATGAGACGGTCATATCCCTCGCCCACGCCGGGACCGTAACCGAATCCTAAGGACTCGTAATTACCGCCTGTGGTGTAGGATGAGAACACCTTCATCATCAGGTTGCCTGTCAGGGAATCCATAACCATGATATCAGGAGTTCCTCCCAACAGGTCATTTCCTCTCATGACAATACCGCCGTCAGCCCTTACGGACTCTGCGAAGTTAATATCATAGCCGTTCTCAGCCAGCTTGAGAAGTGCCTTTTCTGTCTGGCGTGCGCCGTCAATGTTGGCAATGCCTACGGTCGGGTTTTTCACGCCGTCAGCCTTTGCCGCAATGATTCCATAGATTGCGTTCTTAACCATGCCGCTGATACGGTCTGTGTCGGACGTACCTGTGGTGGTGGCAATATACATAGTTTTTCCCTTGCCTGGGGTGACAACCTTTCCGACTGTGGACACACCGATGGGAAATGGATAGTGCATGGTAACGGCGCCGTCAATCTCGCCGGAATCCAGCATCTCTTCCATCTTCTTATGAAGGTCTTCCCCCTCGATCAGGACAGCCTTAAGTCCCTTCATCTCGGCAATCCTCATGGCTTCTTCTATATTATCCTGGCCATGTTCGCTGCCTTCTGAGGCGAAGCCGATAACCGGCTTTTTGCCATATTGTCCTGTTTCAAGAGCATCGGCCACCTCAAGAAAAGTATTAGCAATCATAGCTTTTATTTTCTTATCAGACATAACTTATTTCCTTTCTCTCGGTGAAAATTATTCCTCTTCGCCCATCAGACCCTGGGCAAACGCTCTCATGGCCTGGCCAATCATAGCCTTTACCTTGCTCTCATCTACGCCGCCGCTCTCCTTTGAAGCAGAACCATCGTTGGCCTGAACCACGAAGGATACGCCGTCGAACAGATTGGTCATTCTTCCAAGGAATAAGCTTCCCTTACCGATAATCATGGCTCGCTTTGTCTCGCCGGCCAGAATTTCGTCTCTCAGAAGTCCAAGATAAGGAACGCCTGAAGGAATATGTCCCTGGGTTGGAGCCCAGCCGGTCATACCATGCTCCTTAACGAAATCTGCAATCTCATTACGCTGTAATTCGCCCCTCTTAACGCCAAGGGCAGCAATCATCTTGTAGTTAGCCTCAGGAACATCGCCTGCGCCTGCCGGCTGTCCGGATTCTGCATCTCAGGAGAGTACTTGTCGATATCCACAATCTTTAAACCAGCCTCGTCCAGAGGGTTGGTTACCAGGGAAGATATAACGTTCTGAGGAGCGGATCCTGTTCCAACTGTATGGCGTCCTACGATATCAGTTCTGATCTGTGGGTTTACGCCGTCGTCAGCACTTACTAATACGGAGAATCCTGCGATAGCGTCTTCCAGAATCGGAAGTCCCTTCTTCACATGGTCCTTGCCGTTCATACCTAATTTAGCGGTACAGCCGCCTGCTGTAACCACAACGTTCTTGAATGTTCCTGCCTTTACCAGGGCAGCTGCATGAAGCATTGCATGAGCTGGCCCTGCGCAGAAACCTCTTACGTCAGAACCGGTTGCATTAACAAATCCGGCAACCTCAGCGGCTGCCTTTGCAAAGTTGCCGCCGCCTCTCTGGTTCATATCGCCGCAGGCTTCCTCGCAGCAGTCAACAACATAATCTATGTCAGCGGGATTAACTCCTGCTTTTTTTACCAAGTTAAGTAAGGATAATACGTTAGAAGCCTTTGTTACCAGGTTCTCTAACATAACGTGTGCGGATAAGTTAACATCCACGTCATGAGCTCTCTTAACAGCGCCAACCAGTGCATTGTTGAAGTACAGCGGCTCTGCGTGCTCGTCATTTACCAGAGCAGCGATTTCTTCCTGTGTTGTCTCACTGTTCTTATCAAGGATTGCTACATGCTCGTCTGTGAACATATGATGTGCATCCAGCTTTGCCTTAATGTCAGCTGCAAATCCCTTTTCCAGTTTAACCAGGTCAAATACGTCGCAGATCTGAATCAGTCCGTAGAACTCATCCTCAGGCATGATCTCGCCGTACTTGCCGTCCTTGCTGGCCCCATCCATTAATTTGTCATACCATGGAAATCCAACTTCAGCCATTTTCTGTGGCTTTTCATTGCCAATATATACCTGGTTCGGCATATAGTTAACGGCATCCTCAAAACTTCTCAAGTGGCTCGGAAGTTCCCTCAAATATTCTGACTCAGGATTAACAATCATCTCTGTTGTCTGTGTTGTACCATTGTGAATAACCATATCAGGTGTAACCGCCAATGTATAGCTGGCGCCCTTTAAAACTGCATAACCGTTCATTCCTTCACCTCACCATAATTTATGACATCTAGTACTGCGTTGCGCAAGTCTCAGTCCGCGGCCGTCTTCGCGCGGCCGCTGCAAAGTACAGCTATGTATCATACTGGAACTTGCGCAATGCAGTACTAGCATAGTTGTGCAATAAAAACCCCTATATTGCATAAAACCCCCCGGAAACCCCATGAAGAGCCTCCAGGGGAATTACATTTTAATTATAAATATTTGCAATACTGCTCTCTGATGGAAGACATCTCCTTAGCGATGTCATCAACGTCCATAACCATCTCCATCATACTGACCTGATCGTCATAAACGCTGTTGTCATCCTCATCTTTGATCTCGTTCTCACAAACATGGAATACACTTAGTCCCAACTGGACTCCTGCTAGCGGACCTGCATAAGTAGGATCTCCTGCTGTAACGGTTTCTGCAGCTAAACCAGCTGCCTCACCCTCTGCTGCTCCAAGAACAACTACAATGTTCTCTGGGCCATACTGCTCAGCGAAATCTTTAACTCTCTTCTGATTTTCCAGATCCATAGCACCAGCGGCCGTTCAGACGAAGCACTCAGTTGAAGAATATACAACTTCAGCGCCTGCGGTCTTTACGCATTCTTCTATGGCTGGTCCCGGAATACCGTCACGGTCTCCGATGATAATGACCTTTTTGTCTTTCAAAATTGCCATATCCGTTTTCCTCCTTGTTTTATTTTTGGTATTTGATTTGGCCGCCGGGTATTAGCCCGGCACCATAATATAGACAAACGTCAGTATTGACGGTTGCTAGTAAAATAATGCAGTTATCTGAGGACAAATTATAAGTTAGCCTCAATCATAGCCTTGATGTTCTCAACAGTTGCATCGTCCTTAACGCACTCAGCAACCTTCTCGCCGCCCTTGTAGATTGCGATAACAGGAAGACCAAGAATCTTCTGTCCGATTGCCAGACGGCGTGCCTTGGTGGTGTTTAAAGAGGTGAATTTAATCTTATCGCCGTAATCACCCTCCATAGCATGGATATGTGGCATAAGCGCCGCGCAGGGTACGCATCCGTCGCCATAAAAATCAACCAGTACTGTGCCTTCAGCCTTCAATACTTCTTCTTCAAAATTGTCCTTGGTTAAATCTACCATTGGTATTACCTCCCTTTCTCAACTATGAATCACTTATTTCTGCTCTGCAAGCCATTTCTCAACCTGCATGGAAGCGATTGCTCCGTCTGCAGCAGCAGTAACAACCTGTCTTAAGCTCTTTACGCGGATATCGCCAACCGCGTACACGCCTTCCACATTGGTGTGCATGTCTTCGTCGGTCTTGATATATCCGCGGTCCATCTCTAACTTGCCTTCAAACAGTTCGCTTCTTGGATTGTATCCGATGAAGCCGAATACGCCGAACAGGCCGTCGTCTTCGTCTGCATCGATTCTTGTAAGCTCGCCTGTCTTAACATTCTTAACAGTCATGCCGGAAAGGATGCCGTCTCCGTGAAGCTCTTCCACAACCGTGTCCCACATGAAGAACAGCTTAGGATTCTTGAACGCGCGCTCCTGGATGGATTTTGCTGCACGCAGTTCATCACGGCGATGGATGACAGTAACTTTTCTTGCGAACTTTGTCAGGTACATGGCTTCCTCAACAGCAGAATCGCCGCCGCCAACTACGAATACCTCCAGATCCTCGAAGAAGGAAGCATCGCAGGTTGCGCAGTAGGAAACGCCCTTGCCCATGAACTCGCCCTCGCCCTTGCAGCCGATTGGCCTTGGGAAAGCGCCGGTAGCGATGATCAGGGTACGTGCCTTATAAGTTCCGTTGCTGCCAACCAGTGTCTTTACCGGGCCTTCGATATCAACGCTGACAATGGTATCGCAGACACGCTCAGCACCAAATTTCTCGACCTGCTTGGTCATTCTTTCAATCAGGGAAGGACCGCTCTCGCCGTCTACCATCTGTCCGGGATAATTCTCAATCTCGTCTGTGATGGCAATCTGACCGCCGTCTTTTCCTTTTTCAATGAGCAGCGTATCCAGACGCGCTCTTCCCGCATAGATTCCGGCTGCAAGTCCGCTAGGACCCGCACCCAGAATGATGACATCATAAATCTTGTCCATCAGAATATCTCCTTACACATCAATTGAATTTCAGGGTTCACAAAATGCCGCTTCAAATTACATTTTATCATCAAATAAACAGTTTGCAAACTCTTTTTTTGTGCAATTACACCATTTTCAGAACGTTGTTGAATCATACCATGGTAACTTTAGCACCATTGGAGGGACCCGGCAATGTTCTTTTTTACGGATGCCGAACTTTCAGTTTACTCAAATACAGTCTGCTCTGTAACCGGGGTCTCCAGTGCTGTCAGAGCCTTTGTCAGTATATGTCTCCTGATTTCCTTCTCTTCTTCCATGGTCAATGCAGGATTGCCAAGAGGATGAGGAATAGCGATAGCAGGAACAATACGGTTAGCTCCTACTGTCAGTGAAATCGGAACTACAGTTGCAATATGAACTACAGGGATTCCTGCTCTTTCAATTTCTTTTACCATCGTTGCACCGCAACGTGTACAGGTACC
>OLVP01001884.1_pt1 | contig 11168 bp, 7 predicted proteins | sample 1673281 | NCBI WGS metagenome assembly OLVP01 (sample SAMEA3178940, study PRJEB25190) | human gut metagenome | biome: human gut; feature: human-associated habitat; material: faeces | place: Austria | collected 2013
ATTTCGGGAAAGAAGTCAGCCTGAAAATTTACGATAGGCGCGAGATTGCTTTGGGATCAAGCCGCTATCAGATTGTGAGACAGCCGCAGTTTAAGACGGCACCACGGCTGAATAATCGCCGTGGCGATTTGATGCTGCTCATCAATGGGATGCCTGTCATACACATCGAATTAAAGAAAAGTGGCATACCTGTCAGCAACGCTTATAATCAGATAGAAAAGTATGCTTATGAGGGGGTGTTCACAGGGCTGTTCTCGCTGATTCAGGTGTTTGTAGCCATGGAACCGGAAGAAGCGGTCTATTTTGCAAATCCCGGTCCTGATGGTGTGTTTAACAAGTCCTTTTATTTCCATTGGGCAGATTTTGATAATGTGCCGTATTCGGACTGGCAGGACGTAGTGAAATACCTTTTGAACATTCCGATGGCGCATGAACTTATCGGTTACTACACAATTCCAGATGGAAAAGATGATACTTTGAAAGTTATGCGCAGCTACCAATATTATGCCGCAAGAGAAATTTCGGCTGCGGTTGCTGCAAAGGACTGGAAGGATACTAATATTCTCGGCGGACATATCTGGCACACTACTGGATCTGGCAAGACGCTAACCAGCTTTAAATCAGCCCAGCTTATTGTAAGTAGCGGAATGGCCGATAAGGTTGTCTTCTTGGTGGATAGAAAGGCATTAGGCAAGCAGTCTTTTGATGATTACAGAGCCTTTTCCAGCGCATCTGAGGAAATACAGGATACAGCGGACACGAATATTCTTGTAGGCAAACTGAAGAGCGATGACAAAGACGATACCCTTATTATCACATCCATTCAGAAATTAAGTAATGTGACGAGAGATGCAGAAAACATCAAAACATCGGACATCGACAAGATTGTAGCCAAGAGAATCGTAATAATCATTGACGAAGCACACCGTTCTACCTTTGGCGAGATGCTGACCAACATCAAGAATACCTTTATTCATGCTATTATTTTTGGATTTACTGGTACACCGATTCAGGATGCTAATAGCAAGAAGGACAACACCACAACCACTGTATTTGGTAATGAGCTTCACAGATATACCTTGGGAGATGGAATTCGTGATAAGAACGTCCTTGGCTTTGACCCATATATGGAATCTACGTTTTTGGATATAGAACTTCGGGAAAAAGTAGCATTGATGAAAGCCAAAGCGCAGTCGTATGACGAAGTAAAGGGAGATCCGAAAAAAGAAAAAATATATTTTAAATTCATGGATCCCACACAGGTCAAGATGTACGGGGAGCAAAGAGGCGGAAAGTATGTCAAAGGAATCGAGGATTACATTCCAAACTCTCAGTATGAGGAAGAGAAGCATCAGAAAGCCGTTGTTGACAATATCGTAAAATACTGGAATATATTCAGCAGAGGCAGTATGTTTCATGCAATTTTTGCTACAAGCAGTATTCCGGAAGCAGTGGCATATTACCGGTTGTTTAAATCTGCAGCCCCGCATTTGAAGGTTACAGCAGTATTTGATCCTAATATTGATAATGAGGGTGGCGGCTCTCTGGAAAAAGAAGATGGTATTGTAGAAATTCTTGAAGACTATGAAACTATTTTTGGACCTTCCTTTGGACTGCCGAACTATGACTCTTTCAGAGAAGATGTGCAGCTGCGACTTGCGCATAAAAAACCTTATAAACGTATCCCAATGGACAAGCAGATAAATCTTCTGATTGTGGTAAATCAAATGTTGACAGGGTTTGACTCAAAATGGATTAATACTCTGTATCTCGACAAGGTTATGGAGTATGAAAATCTTATTCAAGCATTCTCCAGAACGAACAGATTATATGGGGATGAGAAGCCCTTTGGAATCATCAAATATTACCGCCGGACACATACTATGAGAAGAAATATTGAGATCGCGGTAAAGGCATATTCGGGAGATATCCCTACGGGGTTGTTCGTTGATAAGCTGCCAAGCAATCTTAATAGCATGAATCGGTTATTTGATGAGATTGCTGATCTTTTTAAGAATGCAGGCATTGAGAATTTTGAAAAGCTTCCAGAAGAAAAGTCTGAACAGCGTAAGTTTGCAAAGCTGTTCAAGCTGTTTAATCAGCGATTGGAGGCGGCACAAATACAGGGATTTAACTGGTCAAAGGACACTTATACAGTCAGTGAATCGGATGAATCGGAATCCTATATTGTAATGCATTTTGATTACAATACTTATCTTGCCCTGTTGCAGCGTTACAAGGAACTTCCTTCCGCTGGTGGAGGCGGAGCCGGTGAGGAACCACCTTTTGAAATTGATACACACATCACCGAAATCAATACGGACGCAATTGATGCCGATTACATGAACTCCCGATTTGATAAGTTTTTCAGGTTACTGCAGCAAGGTAATGTAGATAAAGAAACGCTTGATTATATGCTGAAAGACCTTCACAAGTCTTATTCGATGCTTCCACGAGAACAGCAAAAATATGCTAATCTATTTATCAGTGATGTGCAGTCAGGAGAAATTACGATTGATCCAACGATGACATTTCGTGATTACATCGCCTTGTATATGAGGAGGTCGGAGGACGCTCGTATTGCTCGTATTGTCCGTAGGCTTGGGTGTTATGAGAATTTGCTACGAAAGCTACTAGATAGGAAGGTGACGGAGACAAATTATAAAGAGTTCGGTTATTTCGATGAGCTTGTGGCATCTGTGGATAAAGGCAAAGCCAAAAAATTCTTTATTGTTATTGAACGGGATAACTACAAAGACTATCGTTTGAATATGTACATCTCAACATATTTGAAAAAGTTTGTAATAAGTGGAGGTGTTGACCCTTATGCTGATATAATTGACAGTGGCAGAAAATCATCTAAAAAAGATACAGATGAACACGCCCAGTCTGAAGATACCGTTGTTGTAGTTGATATTACACAAGACGATGACGCCGTGGGCGATGTTATTGTAAAAACAACTGTTAAGAGCCGGAAACTAAATCAGTGGTATCAATCCAGTCAAGCTGTAGCTTGTATGATGAATACTGGATGCTTTGCCTATGTTGAAGATAAAGTATGTTTAAATGAGCCAAAATATGTGGAGCGTCAGGAATCCGGCAAAATACGTTTAACACCTTATGCTAAGGAGCATGAAGAAGAATGCTTCCTGCAGTTCAAGGTAGACGCAGACGGAAAATTACATTATGTAAAATTGCCCGAGAGCATTGCAGATAAAGAGTTTCGTTATTCCGATCACATTTCAGAAGATATTTTGACGAAGTACGGTCTTGTGAACGAAATAGCAAATCAGATGCTTGCCGCTATTCGGGACATGGAGTTTGGGGATGCTTTGAAAGAGCTTATGAGTGAAAGAATCTGCCACTATAGTGTGGGATTGTTGAGAAGCACAACAGGCCTCGATAACCATACAATAGGTAATATGCGAGAAGGTAAAAACCTCACAGATGTGAATGTAGTTTCAGCCTGCTTAGGCATCCATCTCCCATTTCCTGTTTCAAATAATATGTTGGAGCTTGCAAATCTGATTTTTCGTATGGATAAAGGACCTGATAAGAACAAAACATACATTCAATTGTTAACGCTCCGCTGGGCTTCTGATTATAGTGACATCTATGATGATTTAGAGGAGCAAGGTCTTGAAGAATTAATTAAGAAGCCTCCAATTTAATAAATTCTGTTTTGCGCAGAGGTCAGAGTAAAATCTGGCCTCTTTTTTTGCAAAAAAATTTTATTGTTGAACTTTTTTCAACAACTTAAGAGCAAGGAACATTCTTAATAGTGGCATATTAAAGTCCACTTCAATCTAATCCCCATCGAGATGGGAGTATCCCGTGATTTTTCTGTTGAACTTTCTTCAATGGGCAAATAAAGCGAATCTGCTAAATTAAAGACACAATAAATCTCAAAGTCCGAATGGTTCTTAAGGACGGAGGGATGCAACATTACCGGCGCAGAGCGGCTACATTTGCCACGGAACGCCTTCGTGTATAAACGCAACCAGCTTCTGAAGAAGCTCTGGGATTATTTCAGCTAAAACAAAGGAGGTGAACGATTATGGATACCATTCAGGAAATTCTTCTTTTTACAATTTTTGTTATCCAACTATGTACTAAAGCAGTTATTCTGATTAGTAGAATTCAGTCTATTCTCTATGCCCGCAAACGAGAACAGCGCGAACAGAAACAAACTGCCCGTGACGCAAAACATCGCACGAGCCACATAAAACAACAAAAAAATGACTAACGTGCCTACAGGATAGCATAGTTTCCCTACGAAGTTCACCCAGGAAAAAAGAATATCTCTGCTTCTCCTGGGTGTTCGTATGTTAACGCTCAAATTAATTTTAATACTCTCTTCTAGCAACTTTTCATCTTTCCAAATTTCTTTATTTTACTACACCATTTTCTTCCAAAATAACGATTTTTGACGCTTCCATAAAAAAATCAGAGCCCATAGCCCCCTGAACGATCCACGAGATAAGCGCTGATTTTAAAGATTAACATTAGGCTACGGGCCGTGCAGAGAAAAACTATTTTTGATTTTTACAACGACAACCGCAACCAAACAACATTCACAAGGCGCACGATAGAAAAAACTTGTTCACATATCATATTCTACCTATTAACCATATTAAATTCCAAGATCATCAATAGTAATTTCACTCAATTCTCGATCAGAGATTCCGGCAAGTAATGCCAATCTATTTGCCTGATTGGATAGCGCTGACTCAAACAAATTTCTCATCTCTCGTCCATTGGCAAAGTTCTCTGGTCTGTGATTACATAGTTGTTCCAGATAATTTCGTAAATGCTTTTCAGCGTCTGTCGCCAATACCATATCATTGGATTTACAAAACACTTCAAATATTTCAAAAAGTTCATCTTTCGAATAATCTTCAAAAAAAATGCTCTTATTAAATCTTGACTTTAGTCCTGGATTAGATTCCAAAAAATCTTCCATTGGGCCGGGATAACCGGCAACAATCACAACAAGATTCTCTCGATTATCTTCCATCGCCTTGAGAATCGTATCAATAGCCTCTTGACCAAAATCTCCTCCTCCTTTTGCCAATGTATAAGCTTCATCAATAAACAAGATTCCACCCATAGCTTCATTGATTTTTTCTTTCGTTTTCAATGCGGTCTGACCCACATATCCAGCAACTAAACCTGCCCGGTCAACTTCCACCAATTGCCCTTTTTCCAAGACACCTAACTGCTTATATATCTTTGAGATCAGACGTGCCACAGTTGTTTTTCCGGTTCCAGGATTACCCAAAAAAACTAAATGCCTTGATACATTCGGCGCTTTATAACCTCTATTTTTGCGAATCTTATTGATTTTTAGCAGATTAATGAGACTGTTGACCTCTTGCTTTACTCTGGCAAGCCCTATTAAACTATTAAGTTTGTCCAAAAGCTCTTCAATCGTTTCTTCTGGCTCGTTTAACTCTTCCAACTTGTTATCCTCATCGCATCGCTCTTTAAGCCGCTTATCCTCAGCTTGCACAGAACTTTCTTCCATGACGCTAGTATCGTTTTCTAAAATACTTTCAGAATATTCCTTCATCGTCTTCAACTGTTCTGTAAATCTTTTGGAGTCGATATCTTTCTTGTCATATCGACTTAACGTATAAAATCTTCCTATTTCAACAGCACAAGCCAAATACAAAGACGATAATCTCACACCTTTCCCATTCGCCAGCTTATGATCAAGATTACACAGGATTTCAAACGTTTCCGGTATTTCTCCCACTTCAGAAGTCGGCTCTATGAAACGCAATGCTGGGGCTATATATGTCTCCTTGAAAAGCGCAATTCTGTCTGCGGTCCCTGCTATCGAAATGTATTTGATAAAATTCAGGATCTCACCGACAGTCATCCGTTCTATATCCCGTTTTTCTCCAATAGTCAACAGTATGGGCTGAACTGATCTGCAGGCCGACAGGAGATTATCTAAAGCATTTTTTACATCTACGACCATAACCGCCTCCTATCTTACATCATTGCCACTTGCTCCATTGCCACATCAAATACTTCTCTATATTCTGGAGTGTCGTATTCTGCAAACGCTTCTTTCAAAGCAGACTCTATACTTTCTTTAACCTCGCGAAAGCTTGTCTCCCGAATGTCATTCAATATCGTTGCGTCTCCAATTGCAACAATCAATTTCTGATTATCTTCTACCTCCTGACGCAACTCACTAACCTGATCTAGCAATTCAGTATAATAAATATCAACACCTGTTGTTGTAAGTTTAGTTTCAAACATTCCATGATCCTGCAGCTTTTCAATAAACCATTGCGACAGCAACGTAGAATATACTGTCATCCATTTGTTGTGGGAGGAATGCCATACATTCTGATCCCCAACCACTTCATGGTGATTGAAATAATATTGCTCATCAAAATAACACAACGACACCGTCAACATTGCAAGCAGAGAAAAAATAGAAACAATAATGGTATCCCCATCTGCTGCAATATCTTTTTGAAACACATTAATGAGCATTTCCAGCACATTATATTCTGCATCAACCAACTTTCTCATCTTTTCTTCAGAATAAGGCTGCTGGATTTTTCTTGCATCAAGCATATCTGTATGTTCTGACAAAACCTTTTTAAACTCATATTCCGTTTGTATATCCGTACCTTGCTTTATCAAATGTTGAAGCTGAATAAATTGCTGGTTAATCTCTGCGCTCATTTTGTCCAGTTTTTCATATATAATTGCAAAACCGGCACAGGTTCCACAAAGGTTTAATCCGTTCAGAACAATACTCAGATTCTGCATTCTTGCAACCTGCTGAATCATATTTAGGTTCTTATTTTCAAAAACATTATTTATGCCCAACGCCTGCAAGACTTTATCTGCTACTTCCTTCGCCTCATTCTGCGGTAATTCATTTAAAGCAACCTTCTGAAAGTTTTGGATTCTTTTATTTTTTCCTCTCACAACAATTTCAAGAACTTTTTTATCATTCAAAAAAGGGGTTAATTGTTCCAACGCATCTACAATCAATGTATCACTCATGGTAATATTCTCCTTGTATCTTATCTCCTACAATTTTATAAAGTATGATAATAGCAACAATAAAGGTGCAGGTATCCGAACAGTAGAGATCCCTTATATCAAATCTCTTTTTTCTTATCTTTAAAATTGTACTCTCCTCATCTTTCAAAGAAGCGATAATAATATCAGGATCAATACATGCAGCAGAAAAATCAAAGTTACTAATTTCTTTATGATTATTTGAAATTACTGCCGTATAAAGGCACATTGTTATTCTTGTGAAATCAATTAAATTGCGAACGGACAATGATCGTACTTTTCTGATTGACTGTGCCTTTTCGAGATACTTTCGTGCTCTTGGAACAATAACGGGATCTGCATCTTTCTTCTTAGACTGCGGTGTTTTAACTACATACTGATCAACAAGCACTTCTATATTATCCATGTAGGAATTGATAAATTTCTCAAAGTTTTTCCCCGTTTTCAATTCAAGTTTGTCAAAATAATCACAGATTTTTTCTGCCAGTATATCCTGTGTGATGTCCGAATCTGAAATTATAGAAAAAGATAAGTACTCTCCAACTAATGTTTTCTGGAGCAATTGATAAATATCCGGTTCCAATGTGCAAACTGTTGATTTTACAAATTCACTGTAATTCACCACTGATCCCCCTTAATGTTTCGTATATTTACATGTAGCAACTCACTTTAATATTTTTCTTCAATTTAAAATGCATTTTTCAGCCCTAAAATAGTTACTCCTCTTTCGGAACTGGAATGTAAACCTGTTTGAGCGGAATCATCTTCCTATATTTGTCACTTAAATCTTCATAGTATTTCAGAATAAGCTCAACAAGTTCAGTGCCATTGATACCACGAATAATTGGCGTATTATCAAGATACTTCTGTGCATTCTTCGTATAATTTGAAAGAGTTACAAACAGACCATAATCGCCTTCTCTCATTGCCCCCTTCAATGACTGAATTGTCGTTTCTTTAATATCTCCATCCTGACTCTTTACCTGAACAAGAATACGAGGCGGAAGTTCATCTTTATATGCAGTAATATCTATACCGCTGTCGCCACCATGCGGTGATACGGTTGTTCTGTATCCCATAGCTCTAAGAAGATCTGCGACAAAGCTTTCCAAGTCATAACCTTTAAGCTGACGGCTTAACTCCTTTAAAATAAAATCTTTTGTACTTTCGATAATGTCATCTGCTGTTGCACCAACACTCTCATCCTCCGAATCAGAAGAATAGTTCTTCTTGAAATCCTTGTCAAGTGCGCCAAGATACTCATCTGCATAATTTTTTACAGAAAACAAAGACATTGCTGATCCAATCTCATAAAGCGCCCCCTGAGAAAACATCATCCTCGGAAGGTGTTTCAACCATTTTACTTTTCTTGTCTGTACATATTCAACTTGTGTTGAATCATATACATATCCGCCTTCAACAACTCCGATATTTACTTCCCGGTTACTCTTTGAAGGGAATACAACATAATCGCCAATCTGCATTTCATAGCAGAATCGATAAAGCATTCCTGCACCGGTTGCAATATTTCCTTTCTTCGCATCTGGATAAACCTGTGTATATTTTTCTTTAAAGGCATCTCTGTTTGCATTAATGCAGCTAAGGTCTCCCATAGCACTCCAGCGGATTGCAATTACATTTTTCTTGAGAAACAGATTATCATCCTGCGTATGTATTCCCCAGATTCTTATTTCATCATTTGTCATGTTCAAACTCCTTTTCTCTTCGCTATTAAATATGTGATACATCTACCTCTTAGCTGTATTAAAAAACCTATCCTTTTATCAATCTCATCTATGTTTCCTTTTTCAAATAATTCATTAAATGATATCAGATTCTCCTCAAAATCATTTGCTTTAATTTTATTATTCCAACTTAAAATTTCTTCAGCAAGATCGATCTGGAAATCATTTCTGTTTTCTATGAATTTTTCATAGATTTCATCAAATATATTTTTATAATACATCTGCTGACAGGAGCAAATCATGTATTCCTTAAAGCTCAATAATTCCTGGACTTTAGTAGGCCATTCACACCAATTATCAGCCATATATTTCAAAAACCATGGCCATAGTTCATTTAAATTTCTATGTATCATTTGCAAATTTGGCCCATAATTCTTGGAAACAATAGTTCTTGGAACAGGTGCGAAATTTCCAATTGTATGATATATTGCTTTAAATTTCAAAGCACCATTATTATAATTATAAACTTCAGCCTGGTACTTAGGCTGACACTTATTAGGATTATTCATAATGTCGAACAAAAAATCTTTTTCAATATTATTCTTTTTGACACAAATTGCAATTCTATCATTGGGTTTAATCACTGCTGGAAAACCATTTTGGATAAACAGTTCCACAAAAATGCTCTTTGACAATTCTGTTTGCTCATATCCAATTGTTTCATCATTTCTCGCATAACTGTCATTTTCGAAATTATAATCCCATTGTATAGCATTCATCGCACTTTCCCTCAATCTAAATTGATTATATTTATTCAATATTATAATCTTTGACAACACTTTAGTTCTTGGCTGTTCCAAGATAATTATAGTATTTTACTACACCATTTACTACACCATTTCCGCAAAAAATGACGATTTTTGATGCTTCCAGACAAAAAGTAAGAACCCGCAAAAACCTTGTAAAATAAGGCTTTACGGGCTCTGACACCACAGGACAAAACCACCCCAAACGAGCCAAGAGGTGAGTGCTAATTTTTTATATTTTTTCTTTCTTGACAATCACTCCCCCTCTCTGTTATGATAATAAAACTGCAATAAGGGAGTAGTTAGCTCTGTACAGAGTCGCTGTGTCAACATATTGATGGTTTTCCATCTGGTACAGCGTTCAATAACGAGACTTATTCACGTGATATTTTTGCGTGGATAAGTCTCGTTTTTTATGAAGGAGGAGAAAAAATGAGCTTATTTTCTGTATTTCTGATCGGAATCGGCCTTTCCATGGATGCATGTGCCGTATCCTTTGCAAAAGGAATCTGTCTGAAAAAACAAGTCAAAACTTATGCCTTGAAACTGGGACTCGCCTTTGGATTTTTCCAGGCAATGATGCCGCTGATCGGCTGGTGGGTAGGAACCTATTTTGAGTCCTTTATCACAGCTGTAGATCACTGGATTGCATTTTTCCTGCTTGGTTTTATCGGGGTCAATATGATTCGGGAATCAAAAGAAGCGGAAGCCGAATGTGATACTGATGTGGATTCTATTCCGGCAAAGGATATTCTACTGCTTGCAGTTGCAACCAGCATTGATGCTCTCGCAATAGGTATCAGTTTTGCATTCCTAAACGTAGACATCATTCCCGCCGTCTGTCTCATCGGCATCACCACATTTATCATCAGCTGCATCGCGGTTTTCCTGGGAAATAAAATCGGTGGAAAACTTGGAAAATATGCTGAGATCACCGGTGGTGTCATACTGATCCTCATCGGTCTGAAAATTCTGATCGAGCATTTATGCGGATTATAAAAAGAACCGAAAAGGGGTTCCACAAAACACTCCTTTTCGGTTCTTTCTCTATTTTTATAACAAACCTGCAATCTGATAAACTACAAATGACATGATCCATGCGATCAGACATTGTCCCAACACCATTGCTGCTGCCCATTTTCCGCCCAGCTCCCGTTTCACAGATGCGATTGCTGCAACACATGGCGTATAAAGTAGGCAGAACACGAGAAGTGCTGCTGCCCCGGCAACTGTAAGTGTGCCCTGAAGTGCTGCGCTGCTTCCGAACAAAACAGTCAGGGATGACACAACGCTCTCTTTTGCCATAAATCCAGAAATCAATGCTGTCACAATTCTCCAGTCTCCAAATCCTACCGGCAGGAAGATTGGTGCAAGCACACCCGCCACCAGTGCCAGAATACTGTTCTGGGAATCAGAAACCATGTTCAATCCCATATCAAAGTTCTGCAAGAACCAGATTACGATCGTTGCAATGAAAATAACCGTAAACGCTCTCTGTAAAAAGTCTTTTGCTTTGTCCCACAAGAGGTGCCCTACATTTTTAGCTCCTGGCAGACGATAGTTCGGCAACTCCATCACAAACGGAACCGCTTCCCCTTTGAATGCCGTTTTCTTAAAGATCAGT
>OLVP01001903.1_pt1 | contig 11080 bp, 7 predicted proteins | sample 1673281 | NCBI WGS metagenome assembly OLVP01 (sample SAMEA3178940, study PRJEB25190) | human gut metagenome | biome: human gut; feature: human-associated habitat; material: faeces | place: Austria | collected 2013
TGACAAAAAATCTTCTCGCAAAATCAAGTACAAAAAGATTCCGAGAGTACATTAAAAAAGATCCGGGAATTCTGTATCCACAAAATTCCCGGACCTTTTTATTACTGCATATCCAGACTACACCAATGCAGATTTTCCTGATACCCGGCTTTCCTGCACCTGACCATATTATTTACTACCGGCAATAATCGTTCATCTGTGATTTTTTCCAGCATTTTCAGCCTTCTCTCTGAAAGTATCTCCTGCGACTGGCAGACCTTATAATCTTCCTCTGCCATATGCCAATAAGTAAATCTTCCCGGATAAAACCTGGAAAGCTTCTGAGCGATCAGCATTCCTTCCGGATCGAGATCACCGGAATAAAACACATGAGTTCCTGATCTTGCCAATAATTCAAGTACCATAAGACAGGACAGCCTCGGCTGGCCATTCATGCACATACATGACTTTTCTTCACATATCATTGCAAATACAGAAGGATTTTCTACAATATAGATCTCATTGTCCCTGCACCGGATCTGACTTAGCCTGGCTATTACATTTAGCGAAAGCTGGAGTATATCCTTTTCCCGAAAAAATCCTTCGATTCCTCCATGTAATGTTCCATCTTTTTTTAAAGCCTGCACATGATAAAGCATAGCATAATTGGAAATATCATTGATCAGTATTCCTGCCAACAGATAACTTTTCTGTTTTTTATAAGCTGGAAACAGCTTTGAATCTTCTATCTGTTGATTTCTTGACTCCAGGTCTATTTCTATGATCTGATACAGGATTTTTCCCTCTGAAGTTTCTGCATCAAAGGCATGAGGATTTCCAGTTATTTTGGCAGCAAAAAAAGCCAGATACATTTCCTTATCATAACGATACGGAAGTTCATTATATATTTTTGCACAAAGCCACAGCCAGCGTTTCCACTCTGCAAAATCCATGGATCTGCACATATCATCCATATCCTGCTGCATAGGATCATTTCTCTTATTCCGTATAAGAGTCTTAAATTTTTCAAGCTGGTAATACGCCGGAGTAAACTCAAAGATCTTCTTAAATTCACCTTCAATCTCCGTGATCTTCTGCTCATGCATTTCCTTTATTTCCACCTTTGCATACAAAGGCATTCCAAAATACCCCGTAAGGATCTCCAGTGGCTGTATTTCTTTAAACCTGCTGTCTGCCAGAGCTTTTGCAAATTTCTCCGCTGATATGGTAACACTTCTTTGACCATGAAAATTCTGTCCGAAAAATCCTTCCAGCTCTTCAATTTCTTCAGCTGAAAGCTTTTTTATAACAATCTTCCCGGCAAAACGCCCATAAGATAAATATTTATCCCTGAAACCAGTAAACACACGTTTCCATACAGGGCACTTTTTAAAATAATCTATACACTCATTTCTCTGTTCAACTTTCTGATGTTTCAAGTTCTATCCCCCGTTGCTCCACACTTTCTTCATCATCCAGAAGTTCTTTTCCATGACCATTCCATAAGTAAGGCATGACTGTAACAAATTTGGCATTTTCCGGACGGATCAGCTGGTAAATTGCAAGGGCATCCAGCGTATCGCAATCTCCCCATAATACCTGGGAGTTGATAATAAAATCAAATCCAAACTGTGTCATTAAACGGAACATATCTCTTATATTTCTGTTATCTACTCCCGCAAATGCCTCATCTAAGGAAATCAGCCTTGGGGCATCTTCTCTTCCGCCCTGATATTTGGCAACAACAGCAGAAAATAACGGTACATACATAGACATGGCTTTTTCTCCACCACTGAATGTACCAAATACACTATTGGTAAGCTCCTTCTGCCGTTCTCCGCTTTTCTGTGAAAACAACTGGAATTCAAACCATTTTCTGTAATCAAGTGTTTCCTTCATGATCTGGTAAAATGAGATCATACCGCTGCTTTCCCGGGCGCTTCTCCTTGCTTCATCCACTTTTGACCGAAAATGTGACGATAACTTCGCAGCCTCTTCCTCACTCATCAGACGGTAATCTTTCTTTAAAAGTTCCACCAGTTCCCTGGTATCCAGCTGGTCTTCCTTTTCTGCGGTCTTACTTCTCCACCTGAGGCTAAGCTTTAATCCGCTTGATGTGTCCATGCCATTCATCAAACGGTTCATTTTCTGGACCCATATGTTGGATGCATTGATCTTGCCTCTTATCTTGCGGCTTACAGTATTAGCCAGGATATCTTCAAATAATTCCCTGTCACCATCCTTTATCAGATTTTCCAATTCCAGAATATCCTCTTCCAGATGGGTAAGAAGACTTGTGAAAGATACTTTTATCCCCTGATATCTGGCACTTATATCCAGACGTTTTGCTGAAAATCCTTCTATCTTTTCTTCTTTGTCAAAATCCTCAAATAAAGAACTCTGGGTAAGCTGATGATCAGTCAGAAAAATCCTGTTTTCAAAATACACCTGGTTCAGATTTGTTATCACACTGTCTTTATCCATTCCCTTTACATCAGTCGCCAGATATTCCTGTATATGTTTTACATCATCTACGATCTGATCAGGTAATTTTACATATGCAAGGCCTTTTTCACTTTCATAACACTTTGCAAAAAATCCTGCTCTGTGCTCATATAAACTTATCTTATCTTCATTGGTCTTCTGATCTTTTTCAATCTGCTGCGCTTTATCTATTGTCTGTGTTTTTTCAGCTACCTGCTTCTGCAGTTCCTGAGGAAATATCTTCAGCCAACTAACACATGTATCCAGACGTTCCCTGATCGCTTCATAATCAGTCAGCGCCAGCTGCCCCAGAATCGATTCTCTTTCTTCCTGCTGCCTTTTGATCTGCCTTTCCTGTTCTGCTATATCATAACGGATCTGATCCAGGTCATCATCCAGATCTTCCAGATGCTGCTTTCTGTCCTTCAGATAACGCACGCTGTGCACCAGCATTTCATGATCTGACTTTAAACCAATAAGTGCTTTATCATACCCTTCTGCTGCATTTTTTGCTTCAAAAAATACTTCATAAGAACAGGTCAGATACAATTTTTCTGCAATTTCAAGAACTGCCCTCTTCTTATTTTTAATATTCTCCAAAAATGCAGTCAACTGTTCTTCCAGCTTTCTGTTTGCAATACGAAGCTGCTCCTGCTCCCGTTCCTGCTCCATAAGGCTGTTAAGTGCTTCCCTCATATCAGTATCATCCGGAAGGCACTTATATTCCTCTTCTAACCTGCATTTTCTCTGCTGCAAGATCTCACATTCACGTTGGATCAATGCGATGTTTTCTTCTATCTCTGCAATCCGTTTTTTACATTCTTCTATTCTGACCAGACGATTTCGTTCTCTTGCCTTTATGCCTAAATAACCGGCCTGGTACTCCCCTGTGACCGTTCCGGTCAGAACCCCCATATGATAGGTGCCATCAGAGGTTATTGATACCATTTCCTCACCACCGTAAGAAATATTACTTAGTATTCCGGTAAGCCTCTGATTGGAAAAAATATCATTTACATTTTCATTCAGTTCAAGAACATCCAGCAGGCTTTTTCCTTCTGCCGGTTTACCTGCAAAAAGGTAATGATCCTCACATCCCTTTACCGGAACCAGCACCTGTTCTTTATACTGTTCCTCTACTACAATGGCATCCAGGATCCCCATTTTAAGAAGGGCTTCTTCCAGATGATCACAGGTCTCATCATCCAGTCCTGCTCCAAATTCGATCACTTTATAAAATTCCTGATATGGTATTCCCGCTTTTTTCAGACGTTCACGGTTCCTTACCACTGTATCCGGCCGTTCAGGCTGCGGCTCTTTCTGATCTTCCCATTCCGCAAGCTCTATTTTCACCCTGGAAAGTTCCTCTTTTTCCAGATTCCATTCATGCTTTTTTGCACCGATATCTGTAACGATCCCAGCATTCTTTTCAGCCCATTTATCTCCCACTTTCTGGCGGACCGTCACAAAATCAGAAGTTTTATCATAATGATCTGCAAATGTACTCAGTCTTCCTAAAAGATCCCGGTCAAGCTTCAGTTCCGTATTATCCTCATTCCATTTATAAAAAGCCTCTTTCCATTCATTTTCTACCTGGATCAGAAGATCTTCCAGCTCCGCTATTTTTCTCTGCACCTGATCCAGTTCCCGTATCTGTTTTTCCCGCGCCTGGAGCATTTCATCTTTCTGCTTTTCAAGGATCTTCAGTTCTTCCAATATTTGAAATCCACTTTGTATATTTTTACGTACACCATCAAATTGCTGCCTGTGAAGATCAAATTTGTAGGGTTCATCCAGCTTTTCACAAAGTTCATCCTTCATAAAAACAAACTCCTGAAAAGCCATCTGCTCAGCTTCATCCTGCATTTCCTCTAACAGCGCATCTATCTCTTTTTCTTTTTCGTATTTTCTGTCTTCCTCTTCTTTTACCTGCTTTTCCACATCGCGGTACTGTTCCTCTTTAGAAGCAAGAAATTTATTTTTTTCTGCCAGGATCTTACTATGCTGAGCGATTTCCTCAACCAGCTGCACTTCTCTTGTTTTTAACGCTACTGCATCACTTTTACTTAAGGATTCTTTTTCTTTTTCAAATGTCTCTCTTTTGCCATTCAGATCCTGGATCCGAAGCTCCAGCTGCCGGATCTTTTCTGTGCAGTCAGCATATTTATCCTGGTATTCTTTTTGTTCTTTCAGCGCTTCCTGCAGCTTCTGCTGTGCCTGCATATAGCGGTCTGCTTTATCGTACAACAGGATTTTATTATACTTATTAAATACCGTATATATCTTCTCCGCTGCCTGTTTCGCTTCCCTGCGTCCTTTCAGGTTCATATTCATGGTATCCATGTTTTCAATAGCTTCGGACATAGGACGCAGATCTTCATCTGACAATGGCTGAAGAGAATCGCTTAATATATCATTGATCACAGATGGTTTAAAATCTTTTGACAATTTCGGTGTACGAAGCTGGATCAGAAGATCTACCATTTCCTTATATTCGTCCGCTGTTTCAAAACCAAATATCTGGCGGTTTACATATTCCATATATTCCACCTGCCGTTCAAACACACGGCCTCCGTCAGCAACCCTGTTTTCCAGCTCTTTCTTTGAAAGGGTTACTTTTTCACCTATATCTTTGTAAAGAAAAAAATCTTTGCCAATACGCCGCCCATCTGTCAGACTGAAATACCATTTATCCAAAGGTTTTCCACGTCTGGCCCTGATCCCCATACCGATAGTCAGGTATGTCTCACTGTCTTTTCGTTTAAATTCCAAATAAAGATAGCCTGTTCTTTCCTCTCTGCCGTCATTTTCCTCCAGGAGATAACTGCTCATTTTACGGTCTCTTGAACCAAAGGGATCAAGTCTTTCAGGACTCATATTTCCATCCAGCAAAAGCGGTACTACGCTTTGCATAGTAACTGATTTTCCTGATCCATTAGATCCACGGAGTAATATACGTCCTTTTACAAAGGGAAATTCCTGTTCATCATAATACCAGAAATTAATCAGCCCTATTTTATTCGCCTGCCATCTGCTGTTCATCTTCTGTTCCTCCCATGTAATCCTGTGGATAACTGCCCTGTATTTTTCCTGTAAGCGGACATATTTTTATCTGATGCATATCATCTTCCTTCTTCAGGAACATCCAGCGTTCCATTTCTTCTGTTACGTTTTCTACAAACTCTCCCTCGGGCATATCCCGGTACATCTTGGCAAACCCGGATCCGTATGTATGCTTTACTTCTTTTATCAGTGTTTCAAATGTGATCTTATCTACAATGCACATTTCTTCCGGTGTAGTCTTCCATTCTCCACTTTCTATTTTTCTGCGGATCTCCCCAAAACATAATAACAAAATGTCTGCCAGTGAATTATTTCCAGGAAATACCGTACCTATTTTACACTCATCACCTGCCAGAAAATAGGCACTTCCTCTATGGATATGTACATGACAGTCAAATAACTGTTCTAATTCATCGATCAGTCTGCCTCTGTAATTTTTCAGATATTCAAAGTCCTCACCAGACCCGTCTTCTCTGTACATTGCAGGTGCAAACAGCAGTCTCTTATACACTCTGTGGCGTCTGGCAAATCCACGGTCTTCATCTACTTCAAACCATTCGCTTTCCCTGAAATCTTCCGGACTGGCATAGCTTATGATATCTTTGGGGAAATTTCTTACAAACCATTTGGAAGCTCCTGTATTTTCATATAATACTTCCCCCCGGACATCATCCATAAAGCTGTCATCTGCACCATCTGTCACTTTTATGATCCCCTGTTCCACAGCATACCGCAGCACTCGGATCATCCTTCGTCTGTTTGTATATAGAGTCCAGTCTGTAATGCTTCCCGGCAGCACGGTGGTCATATACTCAGTTAGCTGTGAAAGGATAAACTGTTCCCCTGCATCCTTATCTTCCAGAAACATTAACAGCACACATAAATATGCATATTCTTCCTTTGAGTCGAATACAGCAATTCCCATAAATTTTTCCGGAACAACCGGTATTTTTTCCATTTTTACAAGCAGGGAATTATCTATAATCTGGCATCCCAGTTTATCTGTAGAATATTTTCTGATCTCACCTACCGCATCCCTGATTTTATAATATAATTCTTTATCCTCTGATTTTAGGATCCAGCGTCTGTTTAATAAGGTTTCCAGTTCTTTCATGCCTCTGCCTCCTGAAATACCAGTCTCATTTTAGGCATCGTAAAATTTCCATCTTCGCAATGAATCACACATTTCTCATCAGCTCTGCCTCTATCCAGCCTGTAACCTCTTCCATCATCTGTCCTTGCAGAAAAATCAGCTGATTCCATTGCATCTGATATCCATTTCAGTAATATCTCCCTCAGCCTCGGCGTTAAAACAGGCAGATCTGAAAAGTCAATTACCCCATTTTTTTCAAGCTGGCGTATTTTCTGCATTTCTTCTTTTTGCTGTTCCAGCAGCTGCCTGCGTATTTCCATTTTTTTCTCTTTTGCTTCTATGATCGAGCTTCTTCTTGTTTTTTCACGGTAAGTACGTACTCTCGGCTTTAACTCCACCAAAAATGGATTTTCTTCATATACACCTTTATTAATGCTGTCTGTTTCCCGGATGCTGTCTGCTGCTATGTGAAATGGTTTCTCTAATCCAAATACCATGGCTGCCATCTTGTGAGCATCTGCAAGATCTTCACATTTCATAAAAATTTCCGCGATTTTTTTATACTCTTCCTTCCTGTTCGCTCCCAGAGTGTTTTTTTCACTAAGCTGGGTTGCATATCTGGTAATACGACGTATTATCTCATTGGTCGCATCAAATAATTTTGCCGCTTCATTTTCCTGCTCTTCATTTCCGGCAAACCAGTTATAAATACTCTGATATCTGCCCCGGATCTTTTTCTGTATCATATCTTCAGATATTTCAACATCCATGCGTGGGATCAGCAGCTCATATTCAACAATCTTGTGAAAGATCTGGTCCTGCATTTCCTTGTCCTGCATTCTTAAACATTCTTCTATTACCCCCACATTGCGCTGCAGCCCTTTAATAAAACTGCGTAAATATTCGATCAGACGGTCCTTAAAAACAAGAAATTGTTTTGTATGCATCATTTCTTCCGCTTTTACACTATTCAGATCACGGATATAATCCTGATAATTCTGATTTAATCTTATAAAATCATTATTTAGATCCGTCCACCAGGTATATACTGTATTGGTATCCTTATCAAGCATATCTGGAAATTTTTCTATATTCCGCCTTATGCGCTCCAACAAAGTAGGTTCAAGAGATGCACCTTCAATAAACAGATTCTCCAGCCGTATTACCAGACGTTCTATCTCAACACTATATTCTGACATCTGGTATCTGTATTTTTTATGCTTAAACTCTTCTATTGAGGAAACTTTTCTGGTGTCCTGTATTGTATTCAGATTCTTCCATTCTGTCAGCATGGCAAGATCCTGCTGACACTGTTCCTGCTTATAATCTGCCCATAATGGATCTGCTGACATCTGCTCATAGACCTCTTCCTGATACAGCCAGTATTTCAATTTCTCATAATTTTCAAAAAAAATACGCATAATACAGCGATATCTGCTGACATTATCCGCATTTAAATATTTAGCTTCTGTTAATGGCTTTATTAATTTATCTGTGGCCTGCACCTGTTTTCTCCCTTGTGTTTATATTTGTCCGCACAATTTTAGCTCGTTTTTTAAAATCTGATCCCAATCCCGGAAACATTTGAAGGCTTTCAAATTTACCGTCTTTCCCCTCTCCTTCAGCTGCTTCCTTGGATTTCACATTGTTTCAGCTGCTTTTATTATACATGAAAAGCTATAATATTCAATGTGGATTTTTACATACAACTTTATTCCGCCACAGTACAGCCATGTGCTGATTTAAATGAGAAAGTGTGTTGCAAACTTGCTTGCATAAGCACGTTTTCATCCAGATCAGCATATGGTGGACGCCATGCTTCTTGTTTTCACGGATCACACCACATACTAAGAGCCAAGATCCCACTATCCAAGCAGTTTCCCGGCTCTTAGTTTACTATTCAAATTTCTTTGCGGACTGCGTTTCACAACACCCCAAGACTATGATCCGTGGTTTTGTGCCGCATACATGTTCTGTTTCCATTCTTTCCGTATCATTTTGCTGTCCTTTCTAATGGCAGCTGTGACTTCCGCATCCATGCTCTCCACATGTATGTCCTTCCCCATGGCTGTGCTCATGATGAGAGCACTTTACATCTGGATCATAATCAAGTGTTTCATTAATAAATGCTTCTACTGCCTTATCCGCATCCCCGGAAACTCCTCCGAAAAGCTTAATGCCTGCTGCCGCTAACGCTGCCTGTGCACCGCCTCCGATCCCGCCACAGATCAACACATCTGCATTTAATGCATTAAGAACTCCTGCTAATGCGCCATGTCCATTTCCATTCGTATCTACTACTTCTGAATGTACTATTTTTCCTTCCTCTACATCATAAATCTTAAATGACTCTGTGTGTCCAAAGTGCTGGAAAATCTGTCCATTCTCATATGTTACTGCTATTCTCATGATACCTTCTCCTTTTTCTACTGCATATTTTTGATAAAACTCCTGCTTGTAACATCCTCCAAGGCTGCAGTTACTGCTCTGACCATTACAGATCCTAAAATCCCCGCCTTCAATTTTGAGCGGATGCCCATCAATAAGTGCATCTGCTATTTTCTTCCTGGCAATCTCGTAGATCCGTTGAACTGTTGTTCTTGCGATCTGCATAGATACTGCACACTGCTCCTGGCTATAACCATTCTTGTCCAAAAGACGGATCGTCTCATACTCATCCACGGTCAGGATAATAGGTGTGTGTTTCTCAGCATCATCTGCCGGAAGGAACTCTAAAACATTAGGGAAATGACAGACTTTTCTGCATTTTACTGGTCTCGGCATATACTGCTCCTTTCTTGCTTTTCTTATATAATAGCTCTATAAAAGGCATATGTCAATAATATTTTTGACATATGCCTTTTTAATCTACGGCAGTGTTACCTGATATACAGTTATTTTTCTTTCATTAAAAGACCAACCCTACTCTCAAACATAAGCCCTCCAATCTTGTTATGGTGTTTAGACTCCGTTGAGTAAAACATTGTTTCCAGCAAAGTTTCAAGATTTTCCCACTGGAACAGCCTTGTATGACAGCAATCATTTCGTTTGTTTTTGCAGTCATACAGCTTTGACCTGAAATCATCCCACTACTGCTTATCATACCTTGCATAACCGATCTGATTCATGATCAAACCAAGTTCCGTTTTCTTTTTCTGTATAAAGGTTGGATTATAGTGGTTCAGTTGGAACCAAACACTGGTCTTGAACCGTTTAAAGCTCGATTTGCTGCTATAGTAAATCAGGAGTGGGATCAGCGTGAGAGTAAAAAGTTCAAACGTCTCATGAAGAAAGCAACGCTGAAATATCCTGCAGCTGATCTTGACAGCTCAATCTACGATCCGGAACGTCAGCTAAACACACATGTCATAGAACTTCTATCCAAATGTGAGTGGATTGATGAGCCGAACAACCTGCTGATGACGGGTGGCGCCGGTGCTGGAAAAACACATATTGCCTGCGCTTTATGCATCACAGCCATGCATCAAAACCGTACTGTAAAATACATACGTGCGAATACTCTCCTGAAGGAGTCGGATCATGCTCGTCAGGAAGGAACCTACTCTGAGTATTCGAATGAAATGGCAGCTTATGATCTCATGGCGATAGATGATTTCGGCTTAATGGACCTGGACATTGAGAAATGTCGCGACCTATTTGAAATCATCGAATCCAGAGACTGCCGCAAGGCAACTATTATTATCTCTCAAATCCCAGTATCCGGATGGTATCAGCTTTTTGGGGATTCCACCTACGCAGATGCCTGTCTAAGCCGAATGACATCCAAGGCATATCGCCTTGAATTTCCCGGCAGGGATCACAGAGTAACCAATAGTAACTAATCAATCAGCTAAGCTTTGCTCAGCTTGAATCGGAATGGATGCGCAGTTCTTGCGGAATATGCATATCAGATAAACAGGCTTTTCCTTCTCAACTTCATTGATACGTTCCCTCAGTTCATCTACAGGAATATTTTTTAATCCATTAATATGTCCCCTGCTAAATTTACCTACCGTTCTCACATCCAGCAACACAGCATTTTTATCTTTAGAAATCTTATCCATATCTTCCAACGTATCATTGCCAGTAACATAATGTTTTACCTGAACTGCATCACCTGCAGCATAAATGTCTGGTCCCATCACAGGCACTTAGCGATGCTCTGGTCGAAATCTTCCAAGACAAACTCAAACCAGATAAACAAGCACGACAAAAAGCCCTTAGCTATGAGTTTCTACCCACAGCTAAGGGCTTAATTCGTAATATGGATTTATTAGTTGCACAGCCACCATTCAATCATTCTCTAACCCTAAAACCACCGGATCACAAAAATAATGACTCTCATGCAACCGTTATCAATTTGTTATCAAAAGACTTTTTGAAGTACCGCAAACCCAGATAAATAGCAATGTCATTAACTTAAAAGCAGAAGATATTTATTCCGAAATGGATTAGATATCT
>OLVP01001905.1_pt1 | contig 11063 bp, 9 predicted proteins | sample 1673281 | NCBI WGS metagenome assembly OLVP01 (sample SAMEA3178940, study PRJEB25190) | human gut metagenome | biome: human gut; feature: human-associated habitat; material: faeces | place: Austria | collected 2013
GTACTCGGGACTTTAACCCGTTAGATAATACCCATGCCGGGCGCACATAAAAAAGGTTAAATCAGTTTATTGATTTAACCTTTTTTCATCTCATTTAATCGACGTTTACTAGAAGATGCCACATAAGGTAACTTAACACTCATACATACACCACCCTCAACATTTAGCGCCTCAACCGTACCATGATGTGTTGTCATAATACTTTGAACAATCGCTAAACCAAGACCTGACTGACCTTTATCCCCTTTATAAAAACGATCAAAAAGATAAGGTAAATCCGCCTCAGCAATTTGTGGTCCATCATTAAATAAACGAATCTCCACAACATTATTCTCAACAATCGTCTCAATCGAAATCACTGTCTTCGCATAACGAACTGCATTCGTAATAATATTCGATAACGCACGAATCATCTTATCATCATCCATTTTAACTTGAACTGATTTATCCAAATTCAACTGAAATTCAAGATTCTTATCTGCTACTAAACCCGCCATCTTATGATAGAAGCCATCTAAAAATTGATTTAAATCAACCAACTGAAGTTGATAACGATCGTGCGTCGCATCTTCAAGTTTAGATAAATATAAAATAGACTCAACTAACGTTCGAAGGGACTCACTCTCCTGAGCAATGACTTCAGCAGCCTCATCGATTGAAAAAATACCATCCTTTAATCCTTCCGCATAACCGCGAATATTCATTAAGGGGGTCTTTAATTCATGAGACGTATTTTCGAAGAACGCCTTGCGCTTACGATCATTATTAACAATCGATGTCGCCATACGAACAATATCTTCATCTAATTCTTGGATCTCATCACCTGTATAAATCGTTACCTCAGGCGCCTCCATACTTTCTTGGAAACCTCGAACCTTATTTTTCAGTAAATGAATTGGTCTTGAAATATTATTTTGAACATAGACGCCAAAAAACGCAGCAATTAACATACTGACCAGTGAAGTAATAAATAGGATACTTAAATTTAGTTGATTTAATTCACTAATCATCCCTTTTTCACTCAATAAGATAATATCAAACTTCGTATATCCAATATTCGTTTCACCTGAAACAGTTAAATAATGTTTATTTAGATAAGAAATATCCCCTTTATGAACCTGTAATTCATCATAAAGATCCTGACTATTTGTAAAAGCTAGTGTATTATCCTGGATAATAATCAAGTTAGATTGAACTAATTGCATAATATGATCTCTAATGACAGATCCTGAGTGAAAATAATCCGTATTATAAATCATCAAGTTTTCCTTAATTAAATCTAGCTCTTTTTTCATACTATCCATTAAACGATAAGTTAAAAATTGATTAGAGGCCACTGTAAATAGTGTAAATGACGTGGAGATCGCGATTAAAATAATCACAATATAACTCCAAAACAACTTGCGATCAAGTCTCATATCAACACCTAATTATAAATTATCATCGATTCGGTATCCATAACCCCAAACCGTTGTAATCTCAACCTGTGCATTCATCGCTTTTAATTTTTTACGAAGACGTTTCACTAAATCATCAATCATTCGTGATTCTCCGACATAATCATAACCCCAAATATTTTGAATTAAATTTTCGCGAGTAAATGAAATATTTTTGTTCTTTACTAAATAAGATAATAACATATACTCATTATTTGTTAATGACATCTCAGCACCATTCACTGTGCAGACACGTTTTGAATCATCAATTTTTACATCGTTAATTTGATAAAGAGTTGTCTCTTGTTCAGTTGCCATGACGGGTTCAATACGGCGGAAAATAATTTTCAAACGTACTAACAACTCGCGAGGACTAAATGGTTTTGATAAATAATCATCCGCTCCAAGCTCTAAACCAATAATACGATCCACCGCTTCATCTTTCGCTGATACGAAAATAATTGGAACTTGACTGACCGTACGAATCTTTTTACATAAATCAAGCCCATCCATTGTACCTGGCATCATAATATCTAAAACAAGGGCATCTGGTTGCATCACATTAAATGCCTCTAACACTGAATCTGCATTTTCAAATGTTGTAACCTTATATCCTTCCTTTTCTAAATATCTTAAAATTAATTGTCTAATATTTGCATCATCATCAATTACGAAAATATGTTTCATATCTATCACCTCATATTAATCTGTTAAAAAATCTTGCTCGTTAAAGCAAGATTTTTTTAAATTATTGTCCATAAGTCTCCAATAAAGCACGGTCTTGATCGATCCCTTCACCATACCCCGCTAACTTCCCATCTTTAACTTTAATTAACGCTGGTGTACCAGAAATCTCAATTTCTTCTGCGGTTTGTGGTGAACGGTTATTAAAAGCATCTTTATGATAAGCAACAAGCTCATTATTTTTATTTGTAGAAATTGTCCATCCTTCATTCGATGGATACTTCGCACTCGATTCTCCTTCATTGAAAACCTGTACCCCATTCTCAACTTTACCAATCACTTTTGTATATTTTTTATCATGAGCAGCCCAATCATACCAAGCCGCTTTATTTTCTGTTGCCGCAGCATCAACCACATAAATCGGAACATCCTTCTCATTATACGCAGCCACTAGCTCTGGACTAAACTGCAAACAGAGTGGGCAAGTTTCCTGATAAAAATAAACGTAATACTCTGACTCCTTTTGATCAAAAGTCTCTGTATAGTTAATATGTTTAAAATCAGTCAGCGAATTAACCGAAGGGAATAGGAAATTTGCTCCTACTGCAATAACAATAACTGCAACTAAGGCTATTAAAATTTTCTTCATAACTATTGCTCCTTTACATCCATTATTATAACTTAAAATAACCTCTTATATTAGAAAAAACTGTGAAATATATGTGAAAGGTTAAAAAGATTAGCAAGCTCTGCTGGTAACTCAATATAACCTGATGACACTAAAAACACTAAAATACCACACACAATAGCGATAAAAATAATCGTCTTCGTCACTACCTTAAACACCAGCTTACATAAAAATGCAATCGTTAACCCAACCAATACTCCTTCAATTAAACCATATACTTCTACATAAGACTTAAATGCTTGATTAAAAACAAATAAACAAACTAAAAAAATTGCATAATACCATTTCTTCATCCAAATCACGCCCCTTTAACATCACTATTTTACATGATTTAGAAAAAAAAGCAACGCAAATTGCGTTGCCTATCTATATAAAATTTCCCACCTTGACCTTCTTAGCCTACTCCTAAAAAATAAAACAAACGTTCCTTCCACCCATTAATAACTTCCCCATTATTAATAAGCACCTTCCATCTACCATCCACTTCAAAATTCTAACTCTCACTACTACTCTTATTCAATTAAATTCTGTTTTCTCACTAAAACCTAGTAGAAGTTTCCCCGCTTCTAATAGGTTGCTCTTACTCAAATAAACATAACTTCTCAGCTATATTCAAATTATATTAGTAGAAACTTCCCCATTTCTATTAAAACCTCTCACTCATAAATCCATCACCATCGTTTCCTCACGATAATGATACGCTAAATTATAGCAGAAGCTTCCCCACTTCCACTAAAGTCATCTATTCAATAACCATAAACCTGACTTCCCCATCAGATTCATGACTTTTTCTTACTGATTAATCTTAGTAGAGATTTCCCCTTCTCTACTCAAATCACTCACTTTACTGACATTTATAACAGCTTTCTCCACCGCTATCTCAGAATATATATAAGTAGCGATAAGTTTTTCATAGCTGAAAAATTTTAGCGCTACTATAGTTAGCCTGGCTACCATCAAAACGAATGTACTAAGCTTATTTCGTAAAATGTGAAATCTTTTTCACTATGTATGTATCTAAATAAATTCTCATTTCTAATTCAAAAGTTTCACTCGATTAAGAAAACTCTCGCTTCTAATAATCCTCTTGTAGTAGTCGTGCTTACTTCGTTTCTCACGACTTTCACAAAAAAGGATAACTCCGCTTGTTGCGGAGTCAAGAACAACTAACTGCACATAGTGCAGAGTTGTTCTAGAATAACGCTTTTAATAAGATTGTTTGTTCGCGGTCTGGACCAACGCTGAAGATGGCTACTTTTGCACCGATTAATTCTTCAATACGACGTAAGTAGTTTTGTGCAGCGACTGGTAATTCTTCAAATGAAGTTACTCCAGTAATATCTTCTTGCCATCCTGGCATTTCTTCATAAACTGGTGTACAACGTTCAAATTCTTTGATTGTTGATGGAACGTATTTAATCACTTGCCCATCTAATTCATAAGCTGTACAGATTTTTAGTGTCTCTAATCCTGATAATACATCTAATAAGTTAACTGAAATTCCAGTTAATCCACTTACACGACGAGTATGAGAAACAACAACACTATCGAACCATCCGATACGACGAGGACGACCTGTTACCGTTCCGTACTCACGACCGATTTCACGAATACGATTTGCAATTTCTCCTTCAATTTCAGTTGGGAACGCACCTTCACCAACACGAGTTGAATATGCTTTAACAACCCCGATAACTTCTTCAATCTTAGTTGGACCAACACCTAAACCAGTTGTTACCGCACCAGCTGATGGATTTGAAGACGTTACGAATGGATAAGTTCCGTGGTCGATATCTAACATAACCCCTTGAGCACCTTCGAATAAGACTTTTTTGTCTTCATTGAATGCTTCATCTAATTCATAAGAAGTATCCGTTACATAAGGACGAATCACGTCAGCATACTCACAATATTTTGTATAGATTTCTTCGAATGAGAATGTTGGTTTTCCGTATTTGGCTAAAATTTCATTTTTATCAGCTAATTGTTCTTTTAAACGAGTAGCAAATACTTCTTTATCCATCAACTCACCCATACGGATTCCAACACGTGCATATTTATCTGTATAACAAGGACCGATTCCACGTTTAGTTGTTCCAACTTTTTGATCTCCTTTTAACTCTTCTTGAAGACCATCTAACTCAATATGATAAGGGAAAATCACATGAGCACGATTTGAAATACGAATATGATCTGTTGAAATTCCCCCTTCATTTAAGTAAGCAATCTCCTCAAGTAATGACTCAGGATTAATAACCATTCCATTTCCTAAAATTACTTTTTCAGAATTAAAAATTCCAGAAGGAATTAAGCGTAACTTAAACTGTTGTCCATTGAACTCAATCGTATGTCCAGCATTATTTCCACCTTGGTAACGAGCTACGATATCTGCTTGTTGAGCTAAATAATCGGTAATTTTACCTTTTCCTTCATCTCCCCATTGTGTTCCTACAACTACAACTGTTTTTGCCATTAAAACTCTCCACCTTTTCTGTCAAAATGAAATTTAAATTTTTCTAGTATCTAAATGAATTGATTAGCGAAAACAATTCATCAATTTTACGCCTCATAGCGCTCTAAAATTTGACGAGCCACCCAAACTCCGCTTGCTCCAGCTTGCGCAAGTCCGCGTGTTACACCCGCTCCATCTCCACCAACGAATAAGCCCTTAACTTTTGTTTCAAACTTATCGTCAATCTCAGGACGAGCTGAATAGAATTTCGCTTCTACACCATAGAACAACGTATGCTCCGCTGCAATACCTGGTGTTACATGATCTAACGCTTCCGTCATCTCAATTAATGACTTCATCGTATTATAAGGCAGTACTAACCCTAAATCTCCAGGAACCGCCTCTTTTAATGTTGGTTCTACGAATCCTTCTTTTAAACGTTTAGCCGTCGTACGACGCCCTCTTAAAATATCTCCATATTTTTGAACAATTATTGATCCATTTGATAATTTGTTTGCTAAATGTGAAACTTCATGAGCAAACTCATTTGGTTGATCAAATGGTTCTTCAAACGTATGAGAAACAAGTAAAGCAAAGTTCGTATTCTTACTTCCTAACTTTGGATCCTTATAAGCATGACCATTTGCCAACATCGTTCCTGAATGATTTTCAACAACAACATGACCTGAAGGATTTGAACAGAACGTACGAACAACAGTCCCTACACTCGTGCGATAGACGAACTTTCCTTCATATAAATGCTCATTGATTTCTTGCATGACAATATCAGAAGTTTCCACGCGTACTCCAATGTCAACTTGTAAATTCTTCATCGGAATATTTTGACCTTTCATCACGTCTTTTAACCATACTGATCCATCACGACCTGGTGCTAAAAAGACTTGATTGGCCTTCATTGTCTCTCCATTAGCAAGTAATAACCCTTTTACTTCATTATCTTCGACGATAACATCTTTTACTTCAGTTTTAAAGTGATAATCCACACGGTCTTTCATTGCTTCATAAATGCTTTTTAAAATTTCTAAGTTTTGTTCTGTTCCTAAATGACGAACTTTTGCACGAAGTAATTTTAATCCTACCGCATATCCACGTTTCTCAATCTCACGAACCTTATCCGTCGTTGGGTCCGTAATATCAGTCGTTGCCCCATGTTCTAAATTAATTTCATCAACATAACTAATTAAATCCTCTACTACACCATTTGATAAATAATCTGTCATCCATCCACCAAACTCATGTGTAATATTAAACTTTCCATCCGAATAAGCACCAGCTCCACCAAACCCATTCGTAATTGAACAAGCAGGCATACAACCTACATGGTCCTTGATTACTGGACATTTTTTAATTTTATGTTCAAGAATTGGACATCTACGTTTATAAATATCTAACCCCTTATCTACTAAAGCCACCTTTAAATCCTTATTTTTCTTTGATAACTCATATGCAGCAAAAATCCCTGCAGGTCCTGCCCCAACAATAACAACATCGTAATTACTCATTGCTCTCTACTCCTTTAAACAAATCTGGTATATACCAACAAAAAAGCACCCTATGCGAACATAGAGTGCTAGATACTTAAAATATATATGAAATTTGTCAATTTAGTTTCCAAATTTGTTAGTTTCATTATTTTGTCACCTTTTTATATAGGATTTAACGTTACTATTATATCAAAGAAATCTCAATATGCAATCCCCTAATTTTGAAAAATTTGATATTGATTCCGACCATTTTTCTTACTTTCATACAAAGCATGATCAGCCTGCTGATAAAGCTTTTCTAAATCAACGGCCTCCCCCCTATAAAAAGAAATCCCAATTGAAACGGTCACTTCAAAATATTCACTATAACCTTTCAAATCTTCTCTAATACTTTCTACAACTGAAATAGCAACTTCCTTACTATGATCTCTAATACAAATCACAAACTCATCACCACCTAATCGACAAATCACACTATTCTGTGGACAACATTTCTTCAACACATTCGCCACATAAGTAATAACTTGATCGCCAACTAAATGACCATACGTATCATTAATTGACTTAAAATGATCAATATCCATAATCGCAAAAGTAAACGGCTCACCCTTATTCATCATCTTATCCATCTGATTCATATAACCTAATCGATTCAAAAGTCCTGTCGCATAATCCGTATATTTCAAATGCTCCGTCTTCTTATCCAAATAACGCATACGTCCCAACACCAAAATAATAGATGTACATAGAATAATCCCTCCAGCAAACAAAAATTGTTGCTGATGCATCAAATATAAATCATGCTTCAATGAAGACATCTCAAACAAGTACATTTCACTTGAAAGGACCATCTCATACTTCAATCGCACCTCATCATCTTCAAAATCATGTACTTTAATCGCATCAAATAATGTCATAAAATTTTGATTATCTCTAACCATTAAAGAGAAAATGTACTTACCAATTTTTCCTTTATACGACAAATTGTACTGTTCAAAATAATCTAAATAAACAGGATCTAGTAATAAATAATCAATCTTTCTTTCAACTAGCCCCTCATGTAACTTACTAATCGAATCTTCAACTCGAACATTCATCTCACTTCTTAAAAATCCTTCACTGGATACACTTCCTAGCACTGTATTAAGATTAGTACCCACCGCCTCTTGAAACATCACTTGATTAAATAGCCCATACGCATTTATCTGACCTTGATAAATCTCATAATTATTTCCCTCTAAAAATAATTTCTCATTAGACTCCATCTCAAAAACAGGTAATATATCAATCACACCCTGTTGATAAGCCCCTACTAACTCTTCATAATCACCAAAAACAAACTCAAACTTGACACCAAAATTGTTATGAATCTGCTTCAAAACATAATCTAACATCCCAGATAACGTATCCTCATCCTCATTATAATACATAAAAGGTGGTACATCATAAATCCCAACCTTTATCACAGGTTGCCGATAAAATAACCATTCATATGTCGATTTATCTAAATTATATAGCTTCCCAATTAATGCATTCTGATGGTTGAAGAAATAATCCGCATGCTTTTCCATCGTCTGCATCTTAGACATAATCCTATCTATAATTGAGATTAAATTAGGTTCATCTGAAATAAAATACCATGCTGATGACAAATATTCCGTTGATTTCACCTCTCGTAACTCATGCACTAAACTTTGATACTGAAACAAATCTCTCGGTACAAAAATCGCATCAATCTCACCATTATTAAGACCAGCATATAGAGCCATATAATTTGGATAACTAATAATATCTTTAAAAGATAATAAATACTTTTCAATCTTATCATCATTATTAACAATCCCAATTTTATACTTCATCAAGTCTTCTGTATTTTTCGCATTATTTCCTTGATTCACATAAAAAGTATACTCGAATTCATGAATAGGGGAGCTATAATAAAACTCCTTATATGCCTCCATCTTACCTGATACAAATAAATCGATAATCCCATATTTTAATAAACTTTCATTTTCTGCAATATCTGAAATTAAATATGAAGATAAATTATTATCAGTTAAATTAGAAAATTCTTGAGAAATATCATTAATAACTCCCTTTAACGAACTATAAAAATAGTAATAATTTAATGGTGTAATAGAAGAAGGGTACCCTATCTTAAACTTACTCTGACTTTTTTCTAATAACCATTCCTCATCAGAATTATTGAAAACACTAGACGCTTCTATACAAAAATCATCCCCACTATTTATCATCGAACATATAGCGATTAAAAAAATAAACAAGTAATTCTTCATCCTACCCATCCTCAACTCTGAATTCGTTTTCACACATAATTATATCATATTTTTACCAATAAAATAAAAAAAGTAGTTAGATCTCGAGCCCACTTTTTAATTCTAAAAAGCTCTTACTCTCAATCCAACTACAAATCTATAAACTAAATATTATACTAAACTATTCTAAACTAAATTCCATAGCTGCTTTCACAAAATCACGGAATAAAGGCTGTGGTTTTTGTGGACGTGATAAGAATTCTGGATGGAATTGTCCTGCCACAAACCAACGATGTCCAGGAATTTCGATAATTTCTACTAATCCGGTTTGAGGATTAATTCCTGAGAATTCTAATCCTGCATTTTCTAAAATCGTTTTATATTGATTATTGAACTCATAACGGTGACGATGACGTTCCTTAACATTTACTGATTGATAAGCATCATATGCTTTAGTTCCTTCTTTAACATAACAATCATATAAACCTAAACGTAACGTTCCCCCCATTTTAATACCTTCATATTGATCTGGTAAATAATCAAAAATAGCATGAGGTGTATTTTCATCAAACTCAGTAGAGTTAGCACCTTCTAATTTTGCAACATTACGAGCATATTCAATCGCAGCAATTTGCATACCTAAACAAATTCCAAAATAGGGAATATTTTTAGTGCGCGCATATTGACAAGATAAAATCTTACCTTCTACACCTCGATTACCAAATCCACCTGGTACTAAGATTCCATCTACATCAGCAAAGATTTCATTAACTGTTTCTTCTGTAACTCTCTCAGAATCAATCCATTTAATCTTAACCTTTTTACCAAAATGGTAACCAGCATGTTTTAATGCCTCAACTACTGATAAATAAGCATCTGGTAATGCAACATATTTACCAACTAAGGCAATTGATACTTCACCATCTAAATTACGAACAGTATCAATTAACTCCTGCCATTTTGTCATATCTGCTTCCGGCGCTTCAATACCAAAATGTTTACATACATAATCATCTAATCCTTGAGCTTTTAAATGCATAGGAACTTCATATAAAATATCAGCATCAATTGCTTGAACAACAGCCTCTTTAGGTACGTTACAGAATGAAGAAATCTTCTCTTTAACATGATCTTCAATATCAACTTCAGTACGTAAAACAATAACATCTGGTTGAATTCCTAATGAAAGTAATTCTTTAACACTATGCTGTGTTGGTTTTGTTTTAATTTCACCAGCTGCTTTTAAATATGGTACTAAAGTATTATGAATATATAATGTATTATTATATCCAAAATCTTTACGTGCCTGGCGAATGGCTTCTAAAAAAGGTAAAGATTCAATATCACCAACAGTACCACCAATTTCAGTAATGATAACATCAGCATCACTATCTTGAGCGGCAGCAACTAATTTTGATTTAATTTCATTAGTAATATGAGGAATAACTTGAACCGTAGCACCTAGATATTCCCCGCGACGTTCTTTTTCAATAACATTAGAATAAACGCGACCTGTAGTAATATTTGAATTTTGCGATAAGTTTTCGTCGATAAAACGTTCATAATGACCTAAATCTAAATCCGTTTCGGCCCCATCATCCGTAACAAAAACCTCACCATGTTGATATGGACTCATTGTACCTGGATCAACATTGATATAAGGGTCAAATTTTTGCATAAAAACTTTAAGACCTCTATTTTTTAATAATCGGCCAAGAGAAGAAGCTGTAATTCCTTTTCCTAATGATGAAACAACTCCACCCGTAACAAAAATATATTTTGTCATGTATTTTTCCTCCATTAATAAGTTTCTGTTTTTAGATAAAAAAAAATATGCTCTCCATAATGGAGAGCATTTTTTAGGGCTCTTGAATATATTATCAGATATAATTTAATAATACAATAATAAATATTAATAAAGTCGGATATAAACGAAATTTTTGGAAAATTATATTCTCACAAGGGATAAAAAAAGCACTCTAAGAGTGCGACTATTCGAATTGGAGCGGGTGAAGAGAATCG
>OLVP01001906.1_pt1 | contig 11053 bp, 8 predicted proteins | sample 1673281 | NCBI WGS metagenome assembly OLVP01 (sample SAMEA3178940, study PRJEB25190) | human gut metagenome | biome: human gut; feature: human-associated habitat; material: faeces | place: Austria | collected 2013
CAACAGACCTGCATTCGTACCGTTGTTCCAGTTGCCACCAACATACAACACGCGCCAACCAGAGGACGACCACATGTAGTCTGGAATGTACGTCGTTTCCGAACCGCCGGTAGTTTTCGGAATCAGTAAACCATTGTCGGTTACGATCAAATCCTTAATGTAGCCAGATGCAGGCAGTGTACCAATCTCGGTGTAACCGGTCGAGGTATCGTCCGCGTACTTGCTCGGGTCAGTGCAGTAGTAAGCCGTTGTGCCATTGGCGTTAAAGCCGTCTACCCACTGTCGCACGTTGCCCCAGAGGTTTTCGATCCAACGATACTGAACAGCGGTCTTACCGTCTGTACTGCTTGCACGTCCGGTGTGATAGGTCATACTGTCCGTGCGACCCGAGCTGATTGCAGAGGAGTTGTTATTGTTAGTGTATCCTTGTCCGATCTTAGACTGACAGTTCCAGTTTGCAAATTCCACAATATACAGAAAGATAATTGCACAGTAGGTTGCAAAATCATACAGGTGGAATTTCGAGCCGACACTCTTTGCTTTGTTGCGCGCAGTTGCTCGGGTCATGTTGACATACGGAGAGTATCCTGTTGCGCTGTATCCATTACTGTTCATGTGGTATCTACCGATGTACTTTCCGCTGCCCGGATGTTTCGTCATGTCAGTTTTCGGTTTGTCCGAAACGTAGAAATACTGCTTCGTACCGCTGCGCTTCTGAGCCACATAAAACACGGGAATGAACACCATTGTTGCACAAGTCCGGCAAAAACGGTGTGCATGAGCGCCCTGAACGCCCGCCCTTTCAGCAACGCGCTTACACAAGCAATTCACGCTTTCGCGTGAGAAATGCCCCTCTGCGACCATATCCGGATTCCGAAACCAAGCCTCCTTGCGTGATGGCTTCGCAATGCGCCTCGGAAACAGATATTCGTTGTTATCGCTGCGTTCCTTGAGATATGCTGAAGGCGGCGAGGGATCATCAGCAGGCGTGCAGGGCAGAATACAAGAACGCCTACGACAATAACGACTATGTGATTGTGATGGAGGACGGCAAGCCGTTCCGGCCGAATTATCTGTCCGAGCTGTTCAGCAAGTTCCTTGCGGACAACGACCTGCCGAAAATCGTGCTGCATGAGCTGCGGCACACATTCGCGTCGCTGTCCAATCAGGCGGGTATTCCGGCGTACAATATCGGTAAGGCGCTCGGCCATTCCACGCTAGCCACCACGCAGAAGATTTACACGCACCTGCTCGATCGTACGCATACGCAGGCAGTCGAGGGCGTGGCGGCCATCGCAGATGAGGCACGCCGGAAGGCAGGCAAGGAATATCTTTTACAGCTTGCGAAGGCGCTTATTGATGAAATCCGCGTGTGGGACCCGATGAAGTTCGGGGCTGCAATGGGTACATGGAGGAAATTCAGTCAATCGGAGGGTGGCTCGAGCCGCATACGGATGCGGCAGCACTCGGCAATATGCTTTACGAGACGTTTCGCGCCTCCTTCAGCACCCGCTCGTTCCGGTGCACGTCCGAGGAGTGCGAAGCGGTAGCGGAGAGGGTGTTTGAGAAGGTGAAAAGGTGAGGAACGCGACGGAGTATATCCTGATGAATAAGGATGTGCCGTATGCGCTATTCTCCTGCGCGCAGGATGAATTTGGCGAGGAGAGTGCTATTCTTCGTGAGTAGTACACTGACCTGCGGCCAATCCAGCCTGCAATCGCTCACGGCGTGGCTTGAGAAGCGCAGAGCGCCCAAACGACGCAAACATATGGAGCAGCTTCTCGAGCAGTACGGCTGTGTCGGTCTGGAGGGCTTTCTGCGTGTGACGCATGCGCTGTCGCTCAACGATACGTTCTGGGTGAAAGAGGAGTCGGAAATGCTCTGCTGGGATGAGGTTTCGCTTTACCGGAACGAGTTCGATGCGCTGATCGCGCAGGCGGCATTCAGCGGCGTAATCAGTGAAGAAGCGCTGTCCTCCACTTCGCCGGAGTTCGGCACGGACGGCTACTACGCGAAATGCTGGGCGCGCGAGGCTGACGGCATTTATCTGTACAAGAGCGGCAGTGATACCTATGAGATTGAGCCGCTGTCCGAGTTCCTTGCGTGTCAGCTTGCGGAGCAGGTTTGTCCGGCGGCGGTTCGATATGATTTGGACTTGTATTACCATAAACTGATTTCTAAATGCCGTCTGTTCACGGATGAGGCGCACGGCCTTGCGAAACTCAGTGATTTTCCCAATCACCCGAATAGTGTATCGGGATTGATGAAATTCTATGAGAAATTCGGAGCAGAGGATGTGCTTCGGCGGATATTCGTGCTCGATGCGCTGATTTTGAATACCGATCGCCACCTCGGCAATTTCGGTTTCCTGTTCGACAATCAGAGGATGGAAGTCAAGACTGCGGCGCCGATGTTTGACCACAACCGCAGCCTGCTGTTTGACCTCGATGAAGATCAGCTGGCAAGGCCGGACTGGTATATCAGCAAGTGCCGTCCGCGCATCGGCGTGGATTTCATCAGGACGGCAAAGCTGCCGCAAAGGCGGCTTGAGGCGCTGAATGCTGTCGTGGAACGGCAGAGACGGGCGATTTTAGAGTGAATATGAGCAAGACAGCCGCTGGGCCTCTCACTTGAGAAGTCTGGCGGCGTCAAGTAAAGTTCGCAAAAAGGCTCCTGAAAAATGAAGTTAAGCTGCGGTGGTCAGTGTGGCCGCAATGGATTCATGGCTTATGTAGGCTCTGGAAACAGACCAGTCCTCGGCGTATTCCATGAGATACGTTGTCACCAGACGAACATAGGAATTTTCATTCGGAAAGATTCCGACCACACTGATACGTCTCCGAATTTCACGATTCAATCTTTCAATCATGTTGGAAGATGAAATCTTTCGCGCGTCCAGCATTGGGAATGCAGAGAAGGCCAGAGAATCTTCCAATTCGTCTTCAAGGCACTGAACCGCTTTCGGAAAGCGCTTGGCATAGGAGTCGATCACATCGAGTGGGGGTGCGGTTCTAATGAGAACGCTAACCGTCTAATCCGGCGATGGTTTCCAAAAGGTACTGACTTCTCCAAAGTGACGGCAGCACAGATCGCTGCCTTGCAGGACTGGATCAATAACTATCCACGCAAGGTTCTCAACTGGTCAACCTCCAATACAGTGTACGAACTGTATATGAAGCAGGAATAAACCGTCCAAATCGCATATTTTCTCATTTTAGGAGTGGCGAAAAAGTCACTCCTTATCGGCGCACTTAAAATACCGAAAAGCGTGATAATACGGTGTATGCAAGCCTAAAAAGTGAAGATATTGTATGCTTATATATATTACCCCAATTATGCAATTCAGTTTTTGGCAAGTTTACTATTGCAACTCAGCCATTTCATTTTTCGATGGGTTTCGCAGTCTCCCCTGTTTTTCTGCAACTTCGAAAAGGAGAACGGCAGTCGGGTTACTCTTGCGTTTGTTTCGTGAAATATTCGCAGTTCACAGATACCATACTGCTACACATAGCGCCTTGCCCAACCGCAGGGGCGCACCATGTGCGCCCGAGAACACGTTCGATATGGCGTTGCATGGGAGCACAATGTGCTCCCCTATGATATAATATGTGCCAATCGTTCAATGCGGTGCGCCAAGTCGTCGCACCCTACAATATATGTAATATGTAATATAAAATATGAAAAAAGGTAAACCATCGTTTCTCTTCACTCTCCGAAAACTCCTAACTCCTGTCTTTCATCTAATCCCCATTCCCGCAAACAAAAAGAGGAAGGCTCAACGCCTTCCCCTTTCAAACTTTCTATATTACTGCTCTCTAAAGTGCACCTCACCGGTCTCAGCGTCCATGCCGTCCACGATAGCGAGCGACTCGAGCTGATAGCCCAGATTGCGGATAATACGGCCGCCCTGCTGGAAACCCTTCTCCACGGCGATGCCGATGCCCTCAACCGTACCGCCAGCCTGTGCCAAGATGGAGATCAGGCCCTGCAGCGCACAGCCGTTTGCCAGAAAATCGTCGATAACAAGCACATGGTCGTCCGGACCGAGAAACTTCTTAGAAACGATAACCTGATTCTTGCACTTATGAGTAAAGGATTCAACCTCGGCAACATAAACCTCGCCGTCGATGTTGACGCTCTGGGTCTTTTTCGCAAACACGACCGGAACGCCGAAATGACGTGCCACAATGCAGGCAATGCCAATACCGGATGCCTCAATGGTAACGATCTTGTTGATCGGCTTGTCCGCGAAACGGCGCTTGAACTCCTCGCCCATCTGATCAAACAGGTTAATATCCATCTGATGGTTCAGAAAGCTGTCTACCTTCAGAATGTTGCCTTCCTTAACAACGCCATCCTTGACAATTCGTTCCTCTAAAAAGTTCATGCTGCCACTCCCTGTTTTTTGCTTTATTTTCATCAGCTCTGCAATAGCTGCACTTGGTATTTTATCATTGTACTATACTTCGACAGGTTTTTCAATCATTCGTGCGGAAATTATTCCTCAATTTTCTCCACGTACTGCTGAATGATTTCCGCAACCTGCTCATGCGTGCCAACAGCGTTGATAAACTCCAGCAGCGCATTTGCCGTCATGTGCGCGGGCAAATCCAGCGCGTGCAGCACGGCAGCGCGGCGTGCGGTGCTGTCGGGTCTGCCGGACAGTCCCCACTCGTAAAAATCCGCCTTGGTGATAACAGGATGCACCGGCGTTTCGCTCTCGTCCTGCTGTGCAAAGGTTGCACCCGCTCGGCGGAGCGCGTCCAGAATCACCTGCGGACGCATGCCCTCCACGCCCAGCTTGCCCTCCTTGGAGCCGTGCCGCTTGCGGCGTTCCTTACCCGCGATATCGGGCACATACGCCTGCTTGACGCAGCCCTTCGGCAGCGCGCCCTTGAGGTAATTGCGGATGACAAAACCCGCACCGTCACTGTCGGTCAGCACAATGAGACCGCGCGTTTCCGCGATACGGCGCAGCAGCTTGAGCTGGTCTTTATTGTTAAAAATGCGGAATCCGCCGCTTTCAAGCACCACGGTGTCCACCACCTGCCGGACGGTGTTCACATCATACCGGCCCTCTACCAGAATTGCTTCCCTGATGCACGTCATTTCTTTTCCCCCTTCAGCTCTGCCGCCATGGTAAGCAGCGTCAGCTCGATCTGCTTCTGCCGGTCTGCTGCGCCGCCCTTGAGTGCGGCATCGGTCTCCGCGCACAGCGACGCCGCCTTTCGCAGCCAGCTGAGCGGCACACGCCGTGCTGCATTCTGAATCTGCCTTGCGTAGTACGGCGATTTCGAGCCGATCATCTCCATCAGCTGTTTTTCGCCGCTGCGGTTCTCCGCGCACAACTTGGCAGCATACAGACGCTGGATGTGACGTGTGATGGCGGTGAAGATCATGACCTCATTGTTCTTCTGCGCGAGCAGCTCCCCGACGAGTGCGACCGCCCGATCGAACCTGCCTGCGGTTACCGCGTCGGTCAGGTCGAACACGACTGCATCCAGCACCGGCGAGCATACCGCATCGATGTTATAGCGCTTGATAACGCCGGTCGTGGTGTGCGCGGCTGCCTTTTCCATCTCACCGGCGAGGTTGGTCATGGAATTGCCGCACAGGAAGATCATGTACGACGCATCTCCCGGTTCGATCATGCAGCCGAGTGCCTTTGCACGACGCTCGAGCCACGCCACCAGCTCCTGCTCCTCTGCGTGTGCGAACTCGGCAAAGCAGGCGTGCTTCTCGAGCGTTTTGTACAGCTTGGTGCGCTTGTCCGGCTTGCCGTCCAGCACGTCGTAGTAGAACACGAGGCAGACGTACTCCGGCAGATCACCAAGTACGCTCGGCAGCACGTCTGCGAAGCCGGCAGGCGGCTTGAACAGGTCGAAGTCCTTGACGATGATGAGCTTTTTATCTGCCATCGCGGGATAGCTGTCAATGGCTTCGGTCAGCATTTCCGGTGTCAGGCCCTTGCCTTCAAACTCAATAAGATTGAAATCCGCAAAGGTCTCGTCCACCACCTTCTGCCGCAGCTGCCGCAGATAGTATTCCTTCATGTAGCTTTCCTCGCCCGAAATGATGTACAGCGTGGCAAATTCGCCGTTTTTCAGGTCGCGGATCAGCTGTGATTTTCCGTTTGGTTTGGTTTCTCTTGCCGCCATGTGTTACTCCTTTTTGAACTGCCGTGCAATCTCGCCTTCCTTATAGGTGCTCTGCACGTCCAGTCCCTTGTGCGACCGCAGTCCCTTCTCCGAACTCGCCGCAATGATGATATGCTGTGCGCCTGCCGCTTCAGCGTACTGTGCCATGCTTTCGCCGCTGCTCAGATGGTTCGCGCTGAGCACCAGCTCCGCTGCGGCAGGCAGCGTGTTTTGTTCCAAATAGGCTGAAAGCTGCTTCTCGGTCGGACTGTGCAGGATGAGCACCTCGTCCGCTATGCTTACGGCCAGTTTTCCCTCGGTGATCGGGAAAAGCTCCACCGGCGCGATCGGGTTCGTGAGCGTCACCGGCTCGCTTACCTCCTGCGCCTCACGCTCGTGCACGAAGGAAAGCAAATCGGCGTTGGTCTTGCGCTCCTGACAGCCTGCGGGCATGAGCAGTTCCCCAACCTCGACCGTTTCCATCAGCTCCGGCAGGTTGCGCGCATGTCCCTGATCGACCGCGGTCAGCACGACCGTATCCAGCCGCTTCAGACCATTCCAGCGCAGCCACTCGCGTACCTGACGCGCAGCGTTCCGGTAGCTGCCGCAGTCTATGAGCATCGCGTGTTCGGTGTCGCTCAGCAGAATGGCCTGACCGCTGCCGCACGGCAGATACGTCACCGTATACCGGCCGTTCCGGTGCTGCATCTCGGCAATACATAAGCCGATCAGCACCACCGCCAGACACGGCAGCACGGCTTTCCATTTGACGTGCTTTCCGGCAGTCAGCCACACGAGCAGCGCCGCGAACACGATGCCGAGCGCCGCCAGACCGAAGGTGTTGTTCGGGTGCAGCGTGCCGAAGCCGAGGTCCGCGATGATATTCGCTGACCAGAGCAGATAGCTTATGAGCGGACGCACCAGTCCGGCGAGCATCGGCACAAGCGCCGGACAGACGGCTGCTGCAACACACAGCACGAACCCGCCCACAAAGCAGAGCGAGGTCACGCCGACCGTCATCAGGTTGCTGATGGGCGACAGCACGGACACCGCGCCGAACGAGGTCAGCAGAATCGGTACTGTAAATATCGTAGCGCAAACCGTGCAGCTGAGTGCGCTCGTGATGACCGCAAGCGCCTTGCGCGCGAGTTTCGGCGCACCGGCAAACGGCTTTTCGAGTGCATGCTGCAGCTTCCCTGCGAACAGGATAAGACCGAGCGTGGACGCGAATGAAAGCTGCAGGCCCACGCTTGCGATCGCGTACGGATTGACAAGCAGCAGAACAGCCAGTGCCATCAGCAGCGCGTTCAATCCGCCCGACCGGCGCCGGAGCAGAAATCCGCCTGCGGCCGTCAGGTACATCAGTGCCGCGCGCAGCACGGACGGCGTGGCTCCCGCGACCGGCACAAACAGCAGCACCAGCGGGATGGACACAACCGTTCCACACCGTTTGCCGAACAGCAGCGTGCAGAACCCGACGAGAAAGCCGATGTGCAGTCCGGAAACGGCCACCAGATGGCTGAGACCCGCAATGCGGAACGCGGTCTGGTCGGTGTCGCTCAGATTTTTGCTGCCGCCGACCAGCAGTCCGGTCAGCAGTCCGGCTTCACGTTCCGGAAGGGCACGCTGCACCGCATTTCGGCAGAACCGCGCGATCCTCTGCGGCGCAAAGCGCAGGCTGTCCCGTTTAGAGTCCAAGACCTCGAACTGCACCGCGTTGTGCTCCTCGTCGGTCGCATACGCGCCCGCGATATAGCAGCCCTCGGACGCCTGATACGCCGCACGGTCAAAGCCGCCGAGCGTGTCCGGCACATAAAGTGTGGCCATGACGCGTACCCTGTCTCCTGCCAGCAATGGCGGTTCGGTTTCCGGCAAGTAGCACCGCAGGCGAAACCGCTTGCCGTCTGCAGTCTCCGCCGAGAGCAGCACGCGCTGGTCGGTGTCGTACACCTCGGCATCCCGCAGGGCGGCTGCGGTGATCTCCTGCGTTTCGCCGGCTAAAGCACGAATGGGCACGACCCGCAAATCCCGGAACACGGCAAAGCCGGTCAGCGCAAGAGCGGCAGCCGCCAGCACAGCAAACACATTCAGCAGACACTTGCGGCGGCGCAGAAACACAGCCGCAAGCACCAGAAGAAGCGCGATCGGTGCAATGATATGCAGCTGCACCGGCAGCTCCAGACAGACTGCCGCGTACAGCGCGGCAGCCATCGGCGGCACCAGATAAACCAGAGGGCGTTCTCGCATACGGGGTCACTCCCTTGCCTTTTCTACTATTATAGCAAAGACCAGAACGCGCCGCAACCGCAGACCGACTTACAGCGTATTTCTGCGGAACTGGGTCGGTGTTGCGCCGGTTTTCTCGGTGAAGGCTGTAATAAAGTTGACCTCACTGCGGTAGCCGACACGGAACGCAATTTCCTTGACCGAAAGCGTCGTGGACTGCAGCAGGGCCTTGGCCTCGTCAATCCGGTGCAGCATGATGTACTCGTGCGGGGAAAATCCGGTCGTGCTGCGGAACAGCCGCGAGAAATGCGACGGACTCAGGCTGACCGCGTCCGCCACCTTCTCCACGGACAACGATTCAAACAGGTGTTCTCCGATATACTTGACCGCCTGTGCAATGGCATCGTTTTTCCGGTCGGGTCCCGCCTGCGCCGGAAACAGCAGCGCGCACAGGATTCGGTAGATGCGCTGCGAGCGGTCCAGCTCGGTCATGTCGCCGGTGCGCAAGCCGGAAATGATCTGTGCCAGCTCCTGCTCGATGCGTAAATCCGCCGGCGGCGTAAGCACCTGCCTGCCGCCGCGGAACGCGAGTATCTGCTCGAAAAATGCCGCCGCATTTGCGCCGTCAAAGTGAATCCAGAGCGCTTCCGCGTCGCCCTTGGTATAAAAATGATGCGGTCTGCGGCAGTCCACCAGTCCGATCTGTCCGCGCTCGGCGCAGTAGAGCTGGTCGGTCTCGAAGTACATCGTACCCGAGCGAACGTAGGTCAGAAAGAGATTCTTGTGGCTTTCCAGATGGGCGATGTCGCAGCTGTCAAGGAAATTATACCGCGCATCGTAGTAATAATGTCCCACGCGGGTGACATAGTAAAACAGCCGCCGAGCCGTTGCGGACGGCGTTGAGAAAAATCGTTCCGAGCGCGACAGCACACCCGGCTCACTGAAAACCTTCACGGCACTCCCTCCTCTGCCTTCTATGATAGCACAAAATATGAATAGATTGCAGTATTTTGTTATTGCCAAATCAAAGAAAATTCGGTATGCTGTTAGCAGAAGTAAAAAAGCTGAACCAGAACGATAGATATTGCGGTTCGTTCCGTCCGATCAGCTTTGAAGACAAGGGGTTGTTGTAATGATAAAGGAAAAGACGTTTTATAAATCCTTTATGGTGCTGGCACTGTCGCTGGCGCTGCAGAACCTGCTCACCTACGGCGTAAACCTGATGGACACCATGATGCTCGGACGGTACAGTCAGGATGCCATGGGCGGCGTAAGCCTGTGCAATCAGGTGCAGTTTCTGCTGCAGATGCTGGTCGTCGGTGCAGGCGAGGGCGCGGTCGTTATGGGCTCGCAGTACTGGGGCAAAAACAAGCTGGAGCCGATCCCGCACATCATCGGTGTGGCTTTGCGCTTCGGCGGTTCACTGGCGGTGCTGATGTTCGGCATTGTGCTGTTCTTCCCGCACCAGCTGCTGTCGCTGCTGTCCAACTCGCCAACGGTCATCGCGGAAGGTGAAAAGTATTTCCAGATCATCTGCTTTACCTATATTATCTTTACAATAACCAATATTCTGGTCGCATCCCTTCGCTCGATCGGTGTAGTAAAGATCGGTTACATGATCTCGGGTTCGACGCTCATCATCAACGTGTGCCTGAACTACTGCCTGATCTACGGCCACTTCGGCTGTCCGGAGCTGGGCGTGCGCGGTGCGGCTATCGCAACGCTGGTTTCCCGCTGTGTGGAGCTGCTCATCGTTATCTACTACCTGAAGTTTAAGGAGCACAAGCTGAACCTGAGCCTGCGCAAGCTGGTTCACATCGACACCAGCTATGTGCAGGATTACATGCACGTTTCCCTGCCGGTGCTCATCAATCAGGCACTCTGGGGCATCGCGCAGATGGTACAGACCGGTATCCTCGGTCATCTCGGCGGCGATGCCACGGCTGCCAACGCGATCGCGGTGCAGGTATATCAGGTTCTGTCGGTTGTCTGCTATGGCGCCGCGTCCGCATCCGGCATTGTGGTCGGCCGCACCATCGGCGAGGGCAACCAGCAGCGGCTGCATCCGCTCGTACATACGCTGCAGGTCCTGTTCGTCTCCATCGGACTGTGTTCGGGTCTTTTGATCTTCCTTCTGCGCGTACCGATCCTTGCGCTGCTCGGCGGCACGCTCACCGAAACGGCGTACAAGTATTCTCTGCAGTTTATGATGGTGCTCGCCATCACAACGGTCGGCACCTCGTACCAGATGGCGTGCGATAACGGCATCATCCGCGGCGGCGGTGACACCAAGTTCAGCGCCAAGATGAATATCATCAGCATGTGGCTTATCGTTGTTCCGTTCTCGGCAATGGCGGCTTTCTGGTGGAAGTTCCCGCCGGTTGTCGTGTTCTTCCTGCTCAAGTGGGATCAGCTGTATAAGATCATTCCCGTGGCTATCCGCCTGCACAGCTGGAAGTGGGTCAAGAAGGTGACTCGGCCGGATACCGCAGAAGGTTAAAATCGAATTTATCCTCTCTCTTTGGGGCTCGCTGTAAGGCGGGCTCCTTTTTCTGCACAGAGTTTCCGGGGCATATGAACTGCGTTAGCGTGTTCGCCCCTAACGGGCGGGAGATTTTCGCTTGCGAAACGAACAAAATCTTGCCTGCCCGGCAGGGGCACAAGAGGGTAGACACCTGCGGTTTCCACCC
>OLVP01001912.1_pt1 | contig 11029 bp, 7 predicted proteins | sample 1673281 | NCBI WGS metagenome assembly OLVP01 (sample SAMEA3178940, study PRJEB25190) | human gut metagenome | biome: human gut; feature: human-associated habitat; material: faeces | place: Austria | collected 2013
TCCCTGCAGGTACCAGTTAAATATATTTCTTACTACTTCTGCCTGCTGCTCGTTAATGACCAACTCACCCTCTATTACATCAAATCCGTAAAAGTATTTATAATTATTTAGAGTGATGCCTTGCTCAAATCTACGTTGAAAGCCCCACTGTATGTTTTGGCTCATATTTCTTATTTCCTCCTGTGCTAACATGGTATATAAGGTTATCATTAATTCGATGTTCTTGTCCGCGCTTGAAATATTCTCTTTATCAAATCGTACAATCACACCCTTTTCTTGCAGACTTCTTATGGTCTGTAGCATGTCTACGGTATTACGGGAGAATCTACTAATTGATTTTGTAATAATATAGTCAATTTCACCTTTCAGTGCCTTTTGAATCATCTCCTGAAATTTGGGCCTTTGTATAGTATTTCCCTGCTTCCACAATCTACATAAATATCTTCTAATATCCAATCCGGTTGATTTTGAATATACTTTCTGTAATAATTCACTTGCTCTTCTATACTGCTTTTTTGACTTTCATACATTGTACTCACACGGCAATATGCCGCTACTCGTAGTCCCTTTTTACTTTTCTTTATTGGAACATCGATCTTTCTGATTTTTTTCATCTCTTATCCTCATCCTAAAATTGCGGCATTTCTTTTACAGAAGTTCTTATAATGCAATCCTTGCATTTTCAAATGGGATAAGTATATTCTCTTTTTTTGTACGTTACAACATTCTCCTCACCTCCAATTCTGACTTTACCAAATATTTTTTACTTTTCAATGTAACTGCAATAACATGCAGGTTAGCTGTAATAAGTTGCACTAAAGACATCAAAAAAAGACATTATTGTGTTTCTCATCCCCAAATGATTGCACTCTAATGTCTTCCTTTTGTTTACTGTTTTCTTTTTGTTTTACCCTTTCTTTAATGTGCCGGGTCAGCACCTCTTCTTTGCAACAGGACCGTACTTTCCACATGTGTTGAGGGTGTGATTCGGATGCCCGGAAGGCGGAATTGGGCCTTGGCGGAAAACTAAAGGAAACAATTAATTCATCAAAATCTTCCAGCTTTTATAATATTATATACTTTGTGATTTTGGCTTACTTCATCTTTCTGATTTAAATAATATGTATAACTAAATTCTGCTCTTCCAGGAAAATCTCTCCCTAATCCACCAGTTATCTTTTGCTTTTCCCCCAACACAGTCCATACAATATCCAGCTTACCTTGCTTCATAAACTCAAGTAAAAAACTTTTCTTAATGTATAAAGTATTATTTTGTCCATTAACAATCACAACGCTTCCTTTTGCAGCATATCCAAATGAACCATTCCATGTCAAATTCATTTTTTCCATTAAATACTTTGATGGAAACATATATGAATTCTCCTCATTCACACAAAATGGTGAATCCTTTTCCACCGTATAATCGTTTGCGGTCGTAATTAAATAACATGGAGCAGGTGTTTCTTGCCGAAAGTCTTGCTCCTCCTCTTGTCCTAGATAATTTATTATGGTAGGACACCACGGATACTCCCCAATACAACATTCATATAGTTGTCCAAATCCTTCTGGCATCCATCTTCCCTCAAAATCTTTTTTGTCAAACCATTTCAACAAATCCTCTTTCTCATCTTTGAAATATAAATAAGTTCTCACTTGCATCCATACTTCTCGAAATTCCTTTTTTCCTACTTCTTTTGAGGACAAATAACCTTGTAGCATATAATACTCTTCACCTTCATAAATGTATCCTATTAAATTCGAAATGTATCTTTCAACATCATTATTTTTAAACCAGGTTATATCATCCCATTTGCAATATCTATAAAATGGATATACGAATTTGGCTCCAGCAAAATTATTAGATTGAGGTATTACTGTCAAATCTATATCTCTAAAAGATATTCCCTGTTCCGGACATACAATTTCTACATCGTCATGTCTAAATCTAGGTGAATATTTATAATTGTCATAAATATTTCCCAACTCTCTGTGTAGATATATTTTCTGATATTTCTTACCAATTCTTTCTACCTGTTCATCACGACTTCTTAACGATCCATAAGTATAGTCAATATAACGATCATATTCTTCACATAATTTATATCCGCCTTTTACTATATCTTCAAAAATCATGAGGCCTACGTCTTCTTTTGTTACTCCATAATCATTAACTTCTGATGGAATTGTGTATCTAGCAAAATCACTCTCCTGACAATTCCAATATAAGTTGGAAAACTCGTTCTTGAATTGTAATCCAAATTCTTTATTTATTTTATGAAGTTTACTCTTATATGGTGGTCTAACCAAAATCACTTCCTTCTCAGTACACCAACCTTTATAATATGCATATTCAAAAATATTCCTTAAACAATCACGCAACAAAACATTTTGTGGCCAAATACCTCCCAATATAATGCTACTTTTTATATATTCCAAAATAGGCACAACATATGTTTGTTCTGCCAATAAAACAAGAGAAGAATATACGGCTTGCCATAGCCTCTCGTGGATATAATCATCATCAATATCTTCAAACATATAAATGATTGTCAACATATCCAAAGGATATAATCTAAATAGATTCGTCAAGCCTTTACTAGCTTTATCTCTTAATTTAATATCATTACTCCCAGTCCCCCAACACAATATTATTTTCCATAGCAAAATGCTATCTGCCGCAAAAGTAGTACGTTTTAATGCAATTGCCCTTTCGCAAATATCTGAAATAATTTTCACTTGGTCATATTGTTTTAATAAGAAGAAGCTTAAAACATAGTCTCTCCGATACGAATTCATATTTCTTAATTTTTCATGAATATAATACGCATTAATAGCACAGTCATTCTTTGTAGAAACAGCCATTAAGCCTAATATTACTCGCCTCACATCAGATTCATTTGATGAAGATAGTAATTTCTCAACCTCGGTAATTGTTTTCTCATTAATCTCTTTTGTATTCCTCCAATATAACCCACTCATGAAAGTTTCAACTGCTTCACTATGTATCTTATCACCAATTCTACTTATAAATTCCTCCTTTGTATTTCGCAAAAACATTATTTGTATCATTTCAAGCGTTCCTAAAGTTATTTTTTTATCTTCAACTGCCTTTACTATTATTTCAATCCCTATATCCGCATATTTTTGAGCATACAAATATTCATAAAATTTTTGATATGCAAATGTAATCTCTGTTCCCTTTTCATCCGCTTCTCTTAACAAATTTTCAGATATTAACAATTTAATAAAGCCTGCTGTTTTTTCTTTTATTCCAAATCCATCTAATACCTTAGCAATAATTATTCTAAGTTCATACCAAGACATACTATATCGATCATTGTCGGCCATATACTGCGTTATAGCATTTAATGCTAATGAAACAACTTTATCTTTAACTGAAAAATACTCCAAATAATATTTAGATATTATTTTATTTTTCACATCAAAGAATTCTTCCATTAACGTCTGAATATCTTCTACCACAACCGTCTTATCTTCTTTTTCTATTGCAATTTCGCAAAGCATCTTGAGAAAAAGTGGATTCATAAATTCTGGAACACATGTTGTATCGTAGGTAATATTCACACCATAATATTCGCAAAAACTACCAAGTGCCTCAACTTCCATCTCCTCAAAGCCATTATGTGGCACTTGTAACATTCCACCTATTTTTTCTTCATCAAGGTATTCCTCTAAATATATACTTCTACAACTAACAATTATCTTTATGTTGGAATACGCCTCAGCTTTTGCAATAATTAATGGAAGATTACTATTCCAATATGAAGCATCAGCTACCTCATTAATAGCATCTATGCAAACTGGTATATACACATTATTTTGATTACCATATTCGTTTAACCATGCAAAAAAATTCTCTATCGTTTCTTCCTTCTGAAACCAATTTATAATCACATTATCGACAGTATTGTTTCCCTTAAACATATCTCCCAATAATAATACTGCAGGAATATCTTTTTCAATAAAGTCATGCACAATATCACATAATAAATGAGTTTTCCCTATTCCCCCTTTCCCTGTAATTAAAATCGCTTGATTCCTTGCATTATTCATCAAGCTTATATCCAACAATCTTTCAATTGAAGAAATAATGGAAATTACCTCCCGTAATTCATCTAAATATTGTGCTGGAAATGTACACATATATGAAGCCATAAATCCCCTCCACCTTTTATTATTATATGTTCCATCTCCATTTTTTTCTTCAAAACGCTTCTTTTCAATTTCAAATATCTTTATCAGATTTTGTTCACATTCCTTTATATTTTCTAATACCTTTGTAAGTTTACTTTCATCATATGAACCAGAATCCAAGACAACGCTATACGTTTGCAGCTGATCAGCAATATCCATTATCCCTTTTCTGCTTTCCGTTAAAACAAGATCCCCTTCATCTTGATTATATGAGTCAAATTTGAGCAACTTCTTTGCACAATCTTTCATTTGCGAACTAATATCTTGTAGTCGCTCTACTATTCCATCCTTTTTTAACATGAAACTTAAATTACTATATGTTCCTGTTTTTACATTGAGTTCCTTGTTATATCTAGGACCCACCATTGAAATTACTTGCGCTACCTTTTCCTTTAAACTTCTTAAATTAAATGTTCCCTCCGAAATATTAATAGGAATTTCCTTTTTCTTAATTAAAATTTCTTCACATTTCAAGACTTTATTAATGTAGTTTATAGGTAAGGCCTCAAGTCTCTCACTATTTTCTTGCCTCGTAATTACACCTACAATATTTCCTAATATTATTACAGGTGCTCCCGAAACGCCCTCATAATTCTGTAATTGATTTTCCTTTTTTATATTAAATATCAATTTTTGCTCTTGTACATTTGTAATAGTAGCAAACAAGGTTGTCTTTTGGGAAGAAATCTTTGGAAATCCTATTATCTGGCAGCCACCCCCTACAATTTCATTTTTAACATCAACCAACCCGTACATTTCATTTTCGGATAGAACTTCTCTCAACCTAATGAATACACAATCAATCCCTTTTTCTATCGCCTCTAGCAAATTAATTGTTTTTCCAATAACTTCATCACTATCTTCTATACGAAACACTATTTCTTTTTCTTCAAATTCATCTGTAATTAGTTCATCCGCTGTAACAACATTATGTTTAACAGTCATTACAATATCTGATTCTACAAGAAATCCTGTTCCCATAACTTTTCCATCTCGTAATATTTGACCTATAACTAGTTCTCTCATTCGAACATCCTTTCCACCATGTTTTTTCCATTACCAATGATGATTTCATAATTGTATTTTTCTTTCCATTCTTCTTTATCAAGAAAGTATGCTTTATCTATAGGGTAATTAAATATCAATTTTTTGAATTTTAAATCTTTACAAAGTATCGCAGCTAGTACTTCCAAATCCGGGTGACCATACTTTACAGAATTTGTTAGACAGTAATATTCATCAGCGCTATATCGACTAATAAAATCATGTGTAATATTATAACGACTTCCATGATGGGGTAATTTTATTGCCGAAAAACGATGTTCAAATCCTACTAAATTTTCAATGTTTTTTAATATTGTTTTATCAATTACAGCATCACCTAAAAATAAAAACTTCTTATCATTATACTCAAGAATAAAGGAAATTGAACTTCTGTTAACTATAGATTCATCCCTTTCTGTCAAACCACCAATATATTTCATCAAATCTTCATTCTCACTAATTTTAAAGCATTCATTAGCGTATATAGCTTTTATACGTTCTATTTGGTATTCAAATGCTTCAGTTAACCTCCTCTTGTCGGATACTCTAAACATATAATTTCTAGAAACCATTTCCTTTTTCCAGTACTCTTCCAATTCTATAATATTATCTTTTGATGGTCCTAAAATTGTAATAAATATACTGGGGGCAATTTCATATTTATTTTTTACTAATTCTGAGCATATCGCTTGTCCTCTAGCAGCTGAATTTAAGGGTATCCTTCTTTCTTCTATTAATACACCCAAAGACATTCCCTCATTTATTCCAACTTCTTGATCTACATCCAATAGCATTCCTTGGGAAATAATTTCATCCAAAATTTTATTATCTTTTTCTGTAAAAATATTTTCTTTTTGAGAATAGAATCGACTATTAACAATTTGAAGGAAGCCATTATACCAAACGTTCTCTATAAAATTAAAATTTGTTCCTTTCAAAACTTGAATAAGTCCACATATGTGATCATTATCCATATGTGTACATACCATCAAACCAATTTTCTGTCCAAGCTCTTTTATATGCTGTATTTCCGCTTTTATATATTTATGATAAGTCTTTGATAATCCACCATCAATTAATATATTATATTGACTTTCTTTTCCAATAGACAATATAATACAATCTCCATACTCTGCTGGAAATAACTTAATATGCAACATTCAGTTCTTACCTCGTTTATCACAATTTTATATATGTATCATAAATCCATAAAAGGATTACCATTCTCTGGTAACCCTTTTATAATTTATTTTACATTAAAAATACAATAACTCCTAAAGCGATTTACGCCCCCTCTTGAGTCGCAAGTTTCTGGATCTCTTCGACTGTAAATCCTGTATGCTTTGCAATCTTCTCATAAGATAACTCACCATCTACAAGCAAACTACAAGCAATTTCTTTTCTCTCTTCTAATTTAGCCTCATTCCGCATATCTTCCATTGCCTTACACATAGCAGCCACTCCTTTCTCATCTTCCTTGAAATATCTTACACGTTCTGCCAATGTTCTATACTTCATATCCTTTGCATCTGTACAGGAAAAATCATGCATCAGAATCCCTATGGGCGACTCATCCCGATATGCACCGTTCACATATAAAATATGCGCCTCATCGCCAAAGTTCTCGCCTGTTTCTTTGATTACTCGGTCAATATGATAAAGCGGCTTTCCCTTTCCCAGCACATCATTTTCTGTAATAAAGATCACGTAGGTTTCTACTAAGTTCTCCAGTTTATCCCCTGGCTCAGTCACATTCGCATCAATCAGGCTACTGTGATATCTGGCTCTCTTTGCTCCTGCCCCACGATCCGCTCTCTGGATTTCCACATTGTATCGCTTTCCCGTCTCATCTGTTGCGTAAATATCCAGAATAATCGATCTGCCCTGCAGATTCTTCATAAAATGCTGTGTCTCCACCTTTTTCACTTTCAAGTCATCTCTTCCAAGAACAATATGGAGAACCAACTCTGTACACTCAATATTTTCTTCAAAACATTTCGACATGAAGTCATCATCCATCAGACGAAACCCCCGAAGGCGCTGCAGATCTTCCGTCCTGAACTTTTCTTCCCAATTCTTACTCATATCTGCTCTTCCTTTCTTTGAAGGTTTTTGCCAGAACCGCAAACTACTCCTATCATATCTAAATTTTATCACAGACACACTTTTGTTACAAGGTTCATTCCAATTCGTTTTATGTAAAATCATTATAAATCCACTAATGTTCACACTGCCAACAATAAAACCCTCAGCCCACCGTCTGAGGATTTTATTCTTAGCAGTGTCCCATGTGCCATCCGGCGGGAGCGCTCCCTTCGGATTGGCTCCCTCCTTCCTTAATCTTCAAAATCTATCCGCTGTGTCATCACAATTCCGGACTGAAACTGTATCTCTATCTTGCTTTCATTGATAACCCTGACTGCCCGCAGCAATCGTCTTCCCAGCTCATCATCAAACTCCCGTTTCAGGCAATTGGTCTTTCTCATGTAACCTTCCATATCTTGCATCCTCTGGTCATAGGACTCAGCCAGCTGCCACTCCCGGACAACCTTGACCTTTTTCTTCTTCAGTTCTTTGTTCTCATCTGCTATGATGCGATACTCCTTATCGAACACTTCATCTGCTGACTCAACTTTCGCACTTTCCTCGATGAGCTTCATCAGCTTTTTCTGAAGTTCCTCTATCCGGCTATCATATTCCGTAAGTTCTGCAGTCGCAGAGTAACTCCCTATAATCCGTATGACATTCTCCCGGAATGCTTGCACGAATTTGCCCTGTTCTTCTACTGCACTGTTAACTGCTGTCATAATCACTTCATGCAGAGCGGTTTTTTACTGTAATCAGCTTATCAACATATTCGCATTTCCCGAAAATCCACCATTCCTTTGCAGCATTTGATACCCGTTACTCAAACATAGAATCATTCAATACTTGTCCGGTTGGTGTAATGCAACAAAACATCCTCCACAACAAAGTCATTTTCATCTTCTCCATCATCGCTGTTATACCAAATCCACCGCTCTACATACTCCATGAACCAGGACTGATTTCTCAATGCCGTAATTAATTTCCCAAAACATGCATAATCTTTGGTACATCCTCGTCCTACAAAAAGCACTGTTTCATCCGGCTTTTCACTATAATCTATCTGTTCTTTTTGAAATGCTCGAATCAACATCCCATATAAAACTTCCGGAGTATGTTTTCCACCTTCACTGATTTGTTCTGCATTCAGTCTAATTTCCAATTTCAGCATAAATAGTATCGCCCTCTGTTCACTTCCTCTCACAAGCTGCAAACCTTGTATTCATTCTCCTCTGCAAAACAGATAATGATCTGTTTCTCATAAACATCAACTCTTTTTACCTTATTTTTCACAATGTTCTCATCATACACACCACCACACACAGCAACCGCCAGAATTCTTTTCATCTTCTCATCTTGCAAGGTCGGAGAACACCCACATACCATCTTCCCCTTCTCCATTCTTGTACCGCATCTCCATACAATCTTCCCTCTTTCCGTTCTACGTCTGAAACCTGCCCCGCAATTTCCACAAACCAATAGATTACTAAACAAATATTTGCTGCTATACCGATTGCCTATATTCGATTTTTCTCCTTTTTCATCCAGTACTAATCTTACTCTCAGAAACATTTCCTCCTGTACTCTGTCAAAAATCTCGGGCGAAATAATAGCCGGATGACTGTCTTTCACATAATACTTCGGACGCTGTCCCTCATTTTTCTTACGGATTCCATTTAAATAATCTTCTGTAAAAGTTTTTTGGAACAAACTATCTCCTTTATACTTTTCATTTTTCAACATCTTTTGTATCGTTGTTGTGTCCCACTGGCTTTTCCCCGTTGCTGTTTTAATATTCCGCTTTTCTAATTCTGCTTTAATCTGAGCAAAAGTATATCCTGTTAAATAAAAATCGAATATCATCTTAACAACTTCCGCCTGCTCAGGAACTATTACCAACTCCCCCTCTATACATTGATACCCCATAAATGCTTTATAATTTGTAAAAGTCCCCTGCTCAAATCTTCTTGTAACTGCCCACTGCATGTTTTCACTTATATTTCTGCTCTCCTCCTGCGCTACTGCTCCTGACAATGTTATATACGCTTCTGCTACTGGATTCAATGAATCTAACTTTTCATTTTCAAAATACATACTGATTCCCCTTTCCTTCAAAAATCTGATTATGTTCAATAGTTCAAGCGTGTCTCTTGACACTCTGCTTACTGATTTGGTAAGTATGTAATCTATTTTCCCTTTATCCGCCTGCTTTAGCATCCGTACCAACCCGGCTCTTCCCTTTTTTCGCAAACCGGTTTTTCCAAAATCATAATATACACCTGCAAATTCCCAATTATCATTATCCAATATCCGCTCTGTATAATATAAAATCTGATTCCTTAAACTTTCTTTTTGCGCTTTACTTTTGGTGCTGACACGACAATATGCTGCTACTCTCAGTTTTTTCTGTTCTTTTGGAGGTGGTAAAACCAATCTGATTTTTTTCATCAAATCATATCTCTCGTCAATTAAGAAAAAGACGCAAAGACATCATCGTCCTTGCGCCTAAAATTTTTTCTTTATAACTTCTTTCACTGTCCAACATGCTGCAACAGGACTATGGACTCACAATGCACCGTCCCCGGAAACATATCACAACACCTCCCCCTCTCCACCACATACCCCCCATCTGCCAAATACCTCAAATCCCTGGCCAGCGTAGCCGAGTCGCAGCTGACATAAACCACCCGTTCCGGTCTCATTTTAAGTATGGTATCCAGACAAACCGCATCGCATCCTTTTCTTGGTGGGTCCACCACAATCACGTCCGCATGGACATGATTCTTTTCAAACTGTTCCGGCAGTACTTCCTCGGCCTTTCCCACAAAAAACTCTGCATTATCAATACCGTTTATCTCTGCATTTCTCCTGGCATCCTCTATGGCCTGGGGTACAATCTCCACGCCATATACTTTCTTAGCCTTCTGTGCCAGGAATAATGAAATAGTGCCGATTCCGCAATACAAATCCCAAACAGTCTCATTCCCCGTAAGTCCGGCATACTCCAGCGCTGTCCCATAAAGCCGTTCTGTCTGAACAGGATTCACCTGATAAAATGAAAGTGGCGATATCTGATATTTTACATTTCCAATATAATCTGTTATAAATCCAGGGCCATATAGATTCACAATCTCCTTCCCCATAATCACATTCGTTCTTTCCTGATTCACGCTATAAGAAATACTGGCCATACCTTTAATCCCGTACCTGTTTACATGCCTGTCTGATATATACCCTTTTGCTTCATTCTCACTTGTCTCCTGCTCTTTTACTTCCAGCCCCTTTGTTCCCTGCTCACTTACTCCCTGTCCCTTTCTATCCTTCCCATCCCCACCGGTCAGCATCTCAACCAAACGCTCCTTTCCGGGAAGCTTTTTACCATTTATTACTAGACATACCATTATTTCACCTGTCTTAAATCCCTTCCGAATCAGGACATGCCTCACCAATCCTTTATGCGAGCTCTCATCATAGGGCTCTATCTTCATTTCCTTCATGAACTGCTTTACAATATCCAGAATCTCCCTGTTTTCCTCAACTCCCAGCAGGCAGTCCTCTGCTTCAACAATGGCATGTGTCCGCCCTGCATAGAATCCGGCAATTACATTTCCGTCCTTATCCTTTCCAAAGGGAAACTGGGCCTTGTTCCTGTATCTCCAGGGCTCCTCCATCCCCATGATAGGAA
>OLVP01001920.1_pt1 | contig 10998 bp, 9 predicted proteins | sample 1673281 | NCBI WGS metagenome assembly OLVP01 (sample SAMEA3178940, study PRJEB25190) | human gut metagenome | biome: human gut; feature: human-associated habitat; material: faeces | place: Austria | collected 2013
ATGGGAATCCTTATCGGCAAGAGAGGCCAGACCCTGGATTCTCTTCAGTATCTGGTGAGCCTTATTGTGAACAAGGGAACGGAAGGATATCTCAGGGTTAAGCTGGATACTGAGAATTACCGTGAGAGAAGGAAGGAAACCCTGGAGACCCTGGCTAAGAACATTGCCTATAAGGTTAAGAGGACTAAGAGACCGGTATCCCTTGAACCTATGAATCCTTATGAAAGAAGAATCATCCATGCGGCCCTTCAGAATGACAAGTATGTTACCACCAGAAGCGAAGGGGAAGAGCCCTTCCGCCATGTGGTGATTGCGCTTAAGAAGGAAGCTGCATCCGGCGACCGCAAAGGACGCTATGACAGGAATAAAGGGGGACGTTATGAACGTTCCGACCGCTCCGGCGGATATAGGAATAACCGCCGCACCAATGGAAACAATGCATCTCAGATAAGTTCAGATGCATCAGCAGAGACTGCTGCCGGTGAAGAAGAATAAGCCCATCCATGGTTGATTGGATGCAGGCAGTAATGAAACAGGTTAAGAGGCTGTTGCTGAAGCGACGGCCTTTTTGCTCTATTGTGAGGAGAGCCTATGAAGACAGATACGATAGCGGCCATTGCCACAGGCATGAGCAATTCGGGAATCGGCATTGTAAGGATCAGCGGAGATCAGGCCTTTGAGGTCATTGACCGAATCTATCGGAATAAAAAGGGGCAGGCAGGAACATTATGGGACGCAAAGTCCCACACAGCCCATTATGGATATATTTATGATGGTGATGAAAGGATCGATGAGGTTCTGGTGCTTATTATGCGGGGGCCAAACAGCTATACAGCAGAGGATACCGTTGAGATTGATTGTCATGGCGGCATTCGCATGGTTCAGCGGATTCTGGAAACGGTTCTTCATAACGGGGCCAGAACCGCCCAGCCGGGAGAGTTTACCAAGCGCGCCTTTTTAAACGGAAGGCTGGATCTGGCCCAGGCAGAGGCAGTGGCAGAACTGATCCATGCATCCAATGACTATGCCTTAAAGAGCTCTGTGAGCCAGCTGGGAGGATCGGTATCGGGAAAGATACGGGCTCTCAGGGAAACCATTCTTTATGAGACTGCCTTTATTGAGTCGGCTCTGGATGATCCGGAGCACATTTCACTGGAGGGGTACGGGGACAGGCTTTTAAAGGTGCTGGAGCCGGTGACAGAAGAGATTGAAAAGCTGATCGCCTCGGCAGATGACGGAAGAGTGATGACAGAGGGCGTTCGGACGGTGATCCTTGGAAAACCTAACGCAGGAAAATCTTCCCTGATGAATGTGCTTTTAGGGGAAGAGAGGGCTATTGTAACGGATATTGCAGGTACTACCAGAGATACCTTAGAGGAGCATATTAACCTTCAGGGGATCAGCCTGCATGTAGTGGATACGGCGGGAATCCGGGACACGGAGGATGTAGTGGAAAAGATCGGCGTAAACCGTGCCATGAAGGCAGCAAAAGGAGCGGATCTGATCATTTATGTGGCAGACGGCTCCCGCCCGCTGGATGAGAGCGACCGGGAGATCATGGAGCTGATCCATGATAAGAAGGCCATTGTGCTTTTAAATAAGACGGATCTGGAGCTTACTGTAGATAAGGAGGCTTTAGAGGAGCAGTGCGGCCACCGTGTAATCCCTATTTCCGCCAAGGAGGAGCATGGGATCGGAGATCTGGAAAAGGAGATCCAGTCCATGTTTTATCATGGAGAGATTGCCTTTAATGACCAGGTATATATTACAAATGCCCGTCATAAGGAGGCTTTGGAAGCTGCCTTAAGGAGCCTTCGGATGGTGCGTTCAAGTGTGCTTGATGGGATGCCGGAGGATTTTTATTCCATAGATCTTGCAGACGCCTATGAACAGCTGGGACTGATCTTAGGAGAAGCAGTGGATGATGATGTGGTAAATGAGATCTTCTCAAAGTTCTGTATGGGAAAATGAGAGGACAGGAAGGAAGGAAAAAGATGCCGTATTTGGAAGAAAGTTATGATATCGTGGTGGTGGGAGCAGGCCATGCGGGCTGCGAGGCGGCGTTAGCCTGCGCGCGGCTTGGGCTTGAAACCATCATGTTTACGGTCAGTGTGGACAGCATTGCCCTGATGCCCTGCAATCCCAATATAGGAGGCAGCTCCAAGGGCCATCTGGTCCGTGAACTGGATGCGCTTGGGGGAGAAATGGGCAAAAATATTGATAAGACCTTTATCCAGTCCAAGATGTTAAATGAATCCAAGGGGCCGGCGGTTCACTCCCTCAGGGCCCAGGCGGATAAGCAGGCCTATACTCAGGCCATGAGGCAGACCCTGGAACAGACCGAACACCTGACCATACGCCAGGCAGAGGTATCGGAGCTGATTGTAAAAGAGGGCGCTGTAAGAGGCGTAAAGACCTTTTCCGGCGCTGTATACCACGCAAAGGCGGTCGTTTTGTGTACAGGCACCTATCTGCGGGCCAGATGCATTTACGGAGATGTAAGCAATCCTACAGGGCCTAATGGCCTTCAGGCGGCCAACCACCTGACACGGTCTCTGATTGATAATGGGATTGAGATGTTCCGGTTTAAGACGGGAACTCCGGCCAGAGTGGATAAGAGAAGCATTGATTTTGCAAAGATGGAGGAGCAGTTTGGAGATGAGCGGATTGTGCCGTTTTCATTTTCAACCGATCCGGACAGCATACAGAAGGAGCAGGTTTCCTGCTGGCTGACCTATACCAATGGGGAGACCCATCAGATCATCCGGGATAATCTGGACCGTTCGCCGCTGTTTTCAGGAGCCATTGAGGGAACAGGCCCTCGATATTGTCCGTCTATCGAGGACAAGGTAGTGCGTTTTCCTGATAAGGAGCGCCATCAGGTGTTTGTGGAGCCGGAGGGACTTTATACCAATGAAATGTATCTGGGCGGAATGAGCAGCTCTCTGCCGGAAGACGTGCAGTATGCCATGTACCGCACCGTACCGGGGTTAGAGAATGTAACGATCGTGCGCAATGCCTATGCGATCGAGTATGACTGCATCAATGCCCTGCAGTTAAAGTCTACCCTGGAGTTTAAACGCATCAGAGGCCTGTTTGCGGGCGGTCAGTTTAACGGAAGCTCCGGATATGAGGAGGCAGCAGTTCAGGGCTTTATGGCGGGCGTAAACGCGTCTATGGAGGTGCTGGGAAGAGAGCAGGTAGTGTTAGACCGGTCACAGGCCTATATCGGCGTTCTGATTGACGATCTGGTGACCAAGGAAAACCATGAGCCATACCGGATGATGACTTCAAGGGCAGAGTACCGGCTTTTGCTGCGCCAGGATAATGCCGATTTACGGCTTCGGGAAATCGGTCATAAAATCGGATTGGTAAGCGATGAGGAGTATGAAAAGCTGCTCTCTAAACGTCAGGCCATCGAAGAAGAAATACGCCGTTTAGAAAATACTGCCATCGGCGGAACGCCGGCAGTCCAGGCAGTTCTGGAGCAGTACGGAAGTACGCCTCTTAAATCAGGAAGTACGCTGGCAGAGCTGGTGCGCCGGCCGGAGCTGGATTATGAAAAGATCAGGGAAATTGATAAAAAAAGGCCGGATCTTCCATTTGATGTGCGGGAGCAGGTAAATATTGAAATCAAGTATGAGGGCTACATAAAGAGGCAGAGACAGCAGGTAGCCCAGTTTAAGAAGCTGGAAGGCAGGCATCTGCCGGAAAACTTTGATTACAGCCAGGTAAAGAGCCTGCGTCGGGAAGCTGTTCAGAAGCTGAATCAGATACAGCCGTCTACCGTGGGACAGGCATCACGGATTTCCGGGGTATCTCCAGCGGATATATCAGTGCTTTTAGTGTATCTGGGAAGAGAGTAAAAGATGGTTTTTACATATAAAAGAGAGGACGGGATCAATGACAGAATCATTTGCTGAGAAAATGAAGGCCGGGACAAGGGAGCTGAATATAACCCTGAGCCAGAGGCAGTTGGAACAGTTTTTTAAATATTATGAAATGCTGGTGGAGACAAATAAAGTGATGAATCTGACAGCCATTACAGAGGAAGGGGACGTGGTGGCAAAGCATTTCTGTGACAGTCTTTGCCTGGTAAAGGCGTATCATGAGCTTCTGGATCGGGAGTCTGAAGGTGAAGCTAAAGATATGAAAACGGTTTCTGTGATTGATGTGGGAACCGGAGCGGGGTTCCCTGGAATCCCGCTTAAGATTGCATTTCCTCAGATTAAACTCACGTTGCTGGATTCGCTGAATAAAAGAGTAAAATTTTTAGAGCAGGTATGCAGAGAGCTGGAACTGGAGAATGTACAGTGCATCCATGGAAGGGCAGAGGATGCAGGACGGATGAAAGAGCACAGGGAGCAGTATGATCTGGCAGTGTCCAGAGCAGTAGCAAATCTGGCATCGCTGTCAGAATATTGTATTCCTTTTGTAAAAAAAGGGGGATTCTTTATTCCTTATAAATCAGGAGAAATTGAGGAAGAGCTGAATCAGGGAAAGAAAGCAGCAGCAATTCTGGGAGGAGAAATAAACGAAGTGGTGCGCTTTTCTTTACCGGAAGGAGATGGAGCCAGAAGTCTGATCCGTATTCGTAAAGTAAAGCCGGTATCTTCCAGATATCCAAGAAAAGCGGGAATGCCGGGGAAAGAACCTCTGGGAAAATAGGCGTGAAGGCAGAGCATATGTGGGTGAGATCAGTGCCGCAGAAGAGATGGAAAACGGTTACACGTACTTTATGACGCATGATGCAAAAACAGGGGATACACTATGAAAACGATTACAGAAAATACAGTACAGGCAGGACAAGGTCGCATGAATATTAAAGAAATTGCCCGGGTGGCAGGAGTATCTCCGGCTACCATATCCCGTGTACTAAATGGTTCGGGATATGTGAAAGAAGAGACAAAGAAAAAGGTAATGGCGGCAGTTGAGAAAAATAACTATACGCCCAGTCTGATCGCAAGGAGTCTGAGCGGAAGAGACAGCTTCAGTATTGGAGTGATTCTCCCTTCCGCAAGTCAGAGAGTTTACAGTGGGATTCTGGAAGGGATCTGCCGTCTGGCTCAGCCTTTCGGCTACAATATTGTTCTTATGAACACAGGAGGGGATATAAAGAAGCAGCATGAGTTTCTGGAGGCTGCTGAAAACCAGAGAATGAAAGGGCTTATCGTTGCTCCCGCAGCTTCTGATGACAGGGGGACGAGAGATAAACTTCTCCATCTGGAAGAGCAGGGAATGCCAGTGATCTTGACAGAAGGGAATATAAAAGGAGCACCGTTTGACTGTGTGTTTGGAGATAACTGGAGGGGGGCTTATGAAGGCGCTGAGTCCCTTATGGATGCAGGCCATAAAAAGATTGCAGTCATTCGTGAAAAAGGCAATTTCAGAGAGGACAGGGAGCGTTTTCGGGGCTTTATGCAGGCAATGGAGGATCATGGCCTGGAGGTTTCCGATGAATATGTAATATACAACGGAGAAAGCGGAGCAGAAACAGCAGATGCGATTGCGCGGCTTTTAGAAGAAAATACACCGCCTACGGCTCTGTTTGCACTGAGCGGGGCAGGAACATGCAGCTGCATGAAATGTCTGGAAAGGAAGGGGCTGACGGCAGGAGAAGATCTGGGCTTTATGGGCTTTGATGATCAGCCGGTTTTATATGAGCTGGGATATCGTCTTTCGGTTGTGGAGCGGGATGCAGTGGAACAGGGAAGGGAAGCGATGAGACTGCTTCAGGAACGATTTGATGAAAAAGAACAGGAACGCAGAATCGGAAAGCGTGTAATGGTTCCATGCAGGCTGATTCTGCGTGGATCCGGGAATATGAAAACGGTTACAGAAAGTGCCAGAAAAAAGAAATTGGCAGGAAAAAAGGAAAAAGAAAGCCCGGAGCGTTAACTCCAGGCTTCGCGCATCATGGCAATCTCACGGGCATAGCCATCCAGATCATTCGGTGTTTCCAAATAGAAGGGAAGATGGCGTAAGGCGGGATGATTGATAATGGCTTTTAAGGACGGAAGGCCAATCTGGCCTTCGCCCAACCGGGCATGGCGGTCTTTGTGAGAACCAAGGGGATTCATGCTGTCATTGAGATGGATGGCTTTCAGACGATTTAAACCAATGATGTGATCAAATTCTGCGAGAACATCATCCAGATGGTTTGCGATATCATAGCCGGCATCCCATACATGACAGGTATCCATACAGATCCCCATATGGTCGGACAGGTCTATCCGGTCAAGAATCTGGCGAAGTTCTTCAAAGCTGCGGCCGATTTCGCTTCCTTTTCCAGCCATGGTTTCTAGGAGGACAGTAGTGGTTTGTTCCGGTTTTAATATGGCATTTAACATATCTGCGATGTAGGAAATTCCCACATCAACACCCTGTTTCACATGACTTCCCGGATGGAAGTTATAAAGATTTCCGGGAGTATATTCCATCCGTGCCAGATCATCTGCCATAGTTTTTCTGGCAAAATCCCTGAGATGAGGATCGGCAGAGCAGGCATTCAGAGTATAGGGGGCATGACAGAGAATGGGAATCAGATTCTGTTCCTGCACCTTTTTAAGAAATAGAGCTACATCCTCAGGATTGATTTCTTTGGCATTTCCTCCGCGGGGGTTGCGTGAGAAAAACTGAAAGGTGTTTGCATGTATTTTGGCAGCATCCTTTGCCATGGAACAGTAGCCTTTGGCAGAGGAAAGATGACAGCCGATTCGTAACATATAGGAGCCTCCTTTAACATTGTTTTTATGTAAAATTGATCGGCAGTTTCTGCAGAAATGTTTCACGTGAAACATTTATAGTAGAAACTGCCGGTATTTTAATTTTCCAGATAAGGGCGGAATAATTCATAAAATCGAGCAGGGGATTCCAGATGGGGCAAATGTTTCGCCTTAGGAACTGGCACTGTTTCGATTGCAGGATTGTAATTCTGATAATCTTCCATGGTTTCAGACATACCATCCAACTCTGCTCCGCCAAAAAGACAGATGCTGTTATCAATCCGGCGCAGAGCGGTTGTAATATTGCATTTCGTGTAGTTACATTTTACACTGGCATAAATGGATTTTGGAGAAGCTCCCAGATGGGCTGCTTCATAGTAAGCATCAACCAGCCGGGAATTAACAGTGTAGGGATTACAGAAGCAGCGGCTCATAAAATCCTGAGTAAGATTTTTTCGGCTGCAGGCTATATTGTAAATCAGAGTTCCTGCAATGGGAAGATCCAAAATCAACTTATAAAGCCGGGCATTTTTTCCCGGAACCAGACTGCTGGAGAGCAGAGATTCGGGATTGATCAGAAGAAGCCGGTCAAAGAGCTCCGGACTATTGCTGCAGGCCATGACAGCAATCGAAGAGGAGTCTCCAGTTGCCGCCACATCGGTGCGGTGACCGATTTCTGATTTAATAAAATCTGAAATCAGCTGGACGTAAAGATAGTTTGTGTAGGTGAGATTCGGCTTTTCTGAACGGCCAAATCCCAACAGGTCAATGGTATAGACGGTTCGATCCTTTGCAAGACGTCGGGCAAATTCTTTCCATTCATAACCGCTGGAAGCGGGGGAGAGATCATGGATCAGAAGAATCGGTTTACCACTGCCTTCTTTTGTATAGTGAATGTTTCCAAAGCGCCAGTGATAGCATAGAGAGGCGCTGCTTTCATTTTCAAGAATGTGTCTGGAAATCGCAGACAGTTTAATGGCCTTGTTGATACAGGCAGTGGCGGCAGCATCACCTGCAGCCAGTATGAGCAGAGTCAATAATTTATTTCTTGTTTTCATTCGTTTTATCTCCTGAAAAAGTAATGATAGGTGTCGTGTGCTGGTTCATAAACCGGGCAGTTTTTGTCCGCTGATGGTAAGATTATTATAGTACAAGTGGATAGTGATTACAATGAAAACTGTTTTTTGAGTTTCCGCACTTTACTGTGTTCTGGCGTCCTAAACACCAGAACACAGTGCTTCCTTGTCTACAGATGGTAATGTTTCACGTGAAACATTACTCATGTAATATTTTGTATAAAATAGAAAAATAAATACAAATGCAGAGTTTTTCATAGGAAAAGCAGAAAAGTTGTGTTATAATCGTCTGGTACATCGAAAACGAACGTGAGGAAACGGATATGGGACGGATTATTACAATAGCAAATCAGAAGGGCGGAGTAGGAAAAACAACCACGGCGATCAATCTGGCAGCCTGCCTTGCAGAAGCAGGACAGCATGTAATGCTGGTGGATTTTGACCCACAGGGAAATGCCAGCAGCGGCCTGGGCCTGGAAGAAAAGGATTTTGAACAGACCGTTTATGATATGATGGCTGGAGAGGCTTCTATAAAGGAGTGCATCACAAAAGAGGTTCAGGAAAATCTGGATGTACTTCCTTCGGATATGAATCTGGCGGGTGCGGAGATTGAATTTCAGGAATTGGACGAGAAAGAGATTCTGCTTAAGAAATCGTTAGACATGGTACGGGATGAGTATGATTTCATTTTAATTGATTGTCCGCCTTCATTAAATATACTTACGATTAATGCTTTGACAGCAGCTGATACCGTGCTGGTGCCAATCCAGTGTGAGTATTACGCATTGGAGGGATTGAATCAGATGTTAAAGACGGTAGATTTGGTGAAGAGAAAGCTGAACCCGTCATTGGAACTGGAAGGCGTAGTATTTACTATGTATGATGCCAGAACCAATCTGTCTCTTCAGGTAGTGGAGAGTGTGAAGAGTAATCTGAATCAGACAATCTATAAAACAATCATTCCAAGAAATGTGCGGCTTGCAGAAGCTCCAAGTCATGGAATGTCCATCAATCACTATTCGTCCCGTTCTACGGGTGCGGAGAGCTATCGTATGCTGGCAGCAGAAGTGATTAGCAGAGGAGAGGTATAATGGCGGCTAAAAGAGGTTTGGGAAAAGGTTTGGGCGCAATCTTTGGGGAAGAAGTGATTAAGGAACAGAAAGAAAAGATTGCGATGGAAGATGGAAAAGGAAAGGAACTGATGGTAAAGCTTTCTCTGATTCAGCCTAATAAGGAGCAGCCAAGAAAGACATTTGATCAGGAAAAGCTTAAGGAGTTATCTGCCTCAATCAAACGGTACGGGATTCTTCAGCCGCTTCTTGTAAAGAAGAATGGGAACTTTTACGAGATTATTGCCGGAGAAAGAAGATGGAGAGCTGCCCAGATGGCGGGACTCAAGGAAGCGCCGGTGGTTTTAAAGGAGTACAGCCGACAGGAAGCAATGGAGATTTCTCTGATTGAAAATGTTCAGCGGGCAGATCTGAATCCTATTGAAGAGGCGAAGGCGTATCAGCAGCTGATTCGTGAGTTTAATCTCACGCAGGAGGAAATTGCAGAGCGTGTAGCAAAAAACAGAGCGACCATTACGAATACCATGCGTCTTTTAAAGCTGGATGAGCAGATTCAGGAAATGCTCATCCAGGGTATTATTAGCAGCGGTCATGCCAGAGCGCTTCTTTCTCTGGACGGTGGGGGACTGCAGTTAAAGGCAGCAAAGGAAATTATAGAAAAAAGCTTAAGTGTTCGGGAAACAGAACGGTTGGTAAAACGGATGGCCAAGGAAGCTGCTGGAGAAGAAAAGAAGGAAAAGAAAGCGGATGATGCCCTGATGCTGATTTATCAAAATCTGGAAGACAGAATGAAAACCATTATGGGAACAAAGGTCAGCATACATAATAAAGATAAGAACAAAGGCCGTATAGAAATCGAATACTATTCAGAGGCAGAGTTGGAACGAATTGTGGAATTGATTGAGTCCATCCACTAGAAATAAAGATTCTGTATCTAACATTCGGATAAGAGTAAGGAGAGATTAGATAAGAATGGAAAACAGTATGCTATTTGAACTTCCATTTGATCCGGCATATATTATTGTAATATTGTCAGGCTTGGTAGTGATTCTATTGATTCTTGTAATTGCTGCTATGGCAAAGCTGAAAAAATTGAGTCGGAAATATGATTATTTTATGCGGGGAAAGGATGCGGAAACACTGGAGGATGTGATACTGGATCAGCTGGAGGAAATTCGTATTTTGAAGGCAGAGGATCGGGCAGCCAAGGACTCGATTCGAACGTTGAATCGAAATTTCCGTTCTTCCTTTCAAAAATTTGGAATGGTTCGATATAATGCATTTCCTGGAATGGGAGGAACACTGAGCTTTGTAATTGCAGTTTTGGATTATACGAACAGTGGCTTTATTTTGAATTGTATTCACAGTAAGGAGGGCTGCTATTTATATATGAAGGAAGTAGATGCAGGCAAGACTGAAAAGGTGCTGGGAAATGAGGAGCAGGAAGCTCTGGAGCAGGCATTGGGATATGTAAAGAAAAATTGATGATGCAGGGATATCTGGGAATATAAACTCAGATATCCTTTTTTATGTTTCACGTGAAACATTTTTTATGGTTTCTGCATATGATAAAAGTGAAAGATATGGGTAAGGACAGATGAATGGAAAATTTTAAAAGTATGTATCCCAGAGAAATCCGGATGATACAGAGCTATGTATCGGAAGCATGTGACAGAATGGATTATCAAAACAGCCCTATGTATGATGAGTGGCCAGAACAGAGAATGGTAGATCAAATGTGCAATTCCGTTTGTGAGGCTGTGAGTACATCCGGAGACATGGGGATTTTAAGAGAGGCGTGGGAGATGCAGGAGAAAAAGACGATTGAAAGAATGAGCGTGGAAGAAGAACAGGAAGAGGAAGTAGTGGATCAGGAAAAAAAAGGGGTGGAAAAAGGTACAGATCGGGAAAAAGAAAAGGTTGAAACAGAGGAGTTAAATGATGAAGAAAACAAGAAAAATGATGGTAAAAAAAAGACTGTGGATGAGAGGGGAGAGGAGAATATAAAAGAAGGGGCAGAAGAAAATAAGAATCCCATGGAAAGTGACATGGAAGAAAATATCTATCAGGTAACAGCAGAGGCGGATTTAAGAGAACATAACAGAATAATTGAAAGCCAGGAAATGA
>OLVP01001924.1_pt1 | contig 10974 bp, 9 predicted proteins | sample 1673281 | NCBI WGS metagenome assembly OLVP01 (sample SAMEA3178940, study PRJEB25190) | human gut metagenome | biome: human gut; feature: human-associated habitat; material: faeces | place: Austria | collected 2013
TATTTGTAGCCAGCCGCTCCAATGTGCAGTTCTGTTCTCCGCAATGTAAAAATCAACATAATGTATATATGTGTCGGGCGAAAAAGGATGAAGAATAAACAACATAGAAATATCAAGGGAGGAACATAATGATAGTATATATATATATATGATGACAAAGAAGGAAAAACAAATGCCATTTCCATAGACAAAAAAACATGGTGGATGAAGATTTGGAATTTTTTAATGACCACAGTATCCGAAAAGTTTGGCACTCCGGCGAAGAAGAATGGTATCTTTCGGTTGTTGATGTCGTACAGGTACTGACTGATAGTTCTGACCCCAAACAATATATCAAGAAGATGCGTGCCCGTGACAAAGCACTTAAATCCAAGTGGGGTACAATTTGTACCCCACTTCAAATGTTAGCACCTGATGGGAAGATGCGAAAAACACAGGCTGCCAACACAGAAGGAATTCTTAGAATCATTCAGTCAATTCCTTCACCAAAAGCTGAGCCATTTAAAACATTGCTGGCAAAAGTTGGTGCAGAAAGATTGGAAGAAATTGCTGATCCGGAGAAAGCAATGGAACGTGCGGTTGCTACATATAAAGCAAAAGGGTATTCAGATGAATGGCAAAATGCAGGTATAAAGGAATCAAAAGAATTTGCAGCACTTACCAATATTCTTACCATCGCATGGTCATTTTTATGGTTATTTTTAGAAAATCTGTTCCCATCGCTGTAAAAATTATAGCTGCTTTTATATTCGATGTCTATCGCCCCTGTGAAAAATAGGGCGAATATTTTTCTCTATATCTCCTCTATGTAAATATTGATCGCAAGATGTATAAACATATGATATTCCCGCAGATCGACGCCGGTAATCTCTTCAATTTTATTGATTCGATATAAAAATGAATTACGATGGATATGCAGTTGAGCCGCACTGTCAGACGTACTACATAAATTTCGGATATATACTTTCAATGTATCCAGAAAATCCGTTGAATGCTTTTTATCATATTCCCTGAGTTTTTCGATAACCGGAGATATGTAATTATTTCGCGGCATTTCATTTATCCGCGGCATCAAAATAGCCGGAAGATAATAATCTTTATAAAAATGGATTCGGCTATGCACGTCTAGTCTTTTTCCGATACACATAGCGTCTGCCGCCTGTATTTTATAATCTCCGATATCAAGCAGATTTTCAAACGAGTTGCTGACACCACAGTGAGCGTTAAATTTGCACAAAAAAATATATAATTCATTAGAAGCCATCTGCGTCATTTTCGGAAGAAGACTATACTGTAATATATAAAGCACACGATCTTGGATCAAAAGCATCTGGTCGGAAAATAAGTTTTGAAAATATTTACTGATGTAAGACAGCACGTTCTTCTCAGAAGATGAATTCGTATTTACTGTAATAATGCGGTAAGGAGGTTTCGGAAAGAAACGACAGTTCTTCCGCCACAAGTCTAACTGTTTCTCCGATACGATCCTACCGTTAAACAATTCATTGATAAATGTTTTAAGATAAACCGATTCCATGCTGTTTTCCGAAGTTTTCCCCTTTAACATAAGACTGCACGCTTCCTGGATAATGCTCATCGCCTTCATCCGTTCCTCCGTGATCTCCCCCTTTTTACATTGCATGACAACATAACCTTCTACGATATTGTTAATCTTTATAACCCCTAAAATCTTCGGAAATTCTTCTGTCGCCGCTCCCCAGTCAACTATATAAGGTGCTTCCTTTTCATTTACCGACTGCATAATTCCATCAGTATATAACTGCACGGTCATGTCCATATCATATCTTTTATGCTCTACAAGATAATCCCAGTAATAGTCACCTGTTTTATTTTTCGGAACAGCTCCGAGAAGATTGTATGCAATATCTACGGCAAGGATCGGAACTCCCGTGACCTCATAAGATACATCCATTAATTCTTGCATCTTTCCGTGTGAAAGTGTCTGAAATAATCTCTGATACAATGCCAAAAAATCAATTTTCTTTTCCATGATGTCTTACTCCCTGTCAAAATGTATCGTCATTATAAATGTACGTTAAAACCGGATATCCCATTATCTCAATCCGTCAAGTTTACGGTTTCCTTATACGAACAAGCATATTATACTGCAAAATCAGTTAAAAAGCCTCGAAATTTGAGATTATTTTTTATATTATTGTGCATTTGCACAAAAACCACTCTGCAATTTCAGGCAAGGATCTGATGAAAAGATTGTTAAAAAACTATACAATCAAGCTATAAAACAGACACGAAAGAAATGTCATTGAAAATGAATAAGGAGGACAAAATGAAAAATTACTTTGATTTAACAGGACAAACAGCTGTGGTGACAGGTGCATCTACAGGATTAGGCGTTCAGATGGCAAAGGCATTCGCAAGTCAGGGAGCAAATCTTGTATTGATCGCAAGACGTCAAAATCTGCTTGAAGAAAATGCAGCAGCCATCGAAGCAGAATTTGGTGTAGAGGTTCTTCCGTATACATGCGACATTACGGATACCGAGAAAGTAAAAGCAGCAGTGGCAGCCACTATGGAAAGATTCGGACGGATAGATATATTAGTCAATAACGCAGGAACAGGTGCGGTCGCTCCGGCAGTAGATATCACAGACGAACAATTCAACAACGAATTAAAAATCGATCTTTTTGGTTCATTCATCTGTGCTCGTGAATATGCAAAAGAAATGATCAAAGCTCACTACGGACGTATTATCAATATTGCCTCTATGTACGGTCTTGTGGGAAATATGGCGGCAACATGTGTTCCTTATCATGCTGCAAAAGGCGGCGTTGTCAATATGACAAGAGCTCTTGCGGCAGAATGGGGCAAGGAAGGAATCACGGTGAACTCTATCTGCCCGGGATATTTCATAACTCCGCTTACAAAAGAAACTCTTGACTCCGACTGGTTTACAGCATATGCAAAAGGGGCAATCCCTGTAGGGCGTTATGGAAATGAAGGAGAATTGGATACTTGTGCTCTGTTTCTTGCTTCTTCCGCTTCCTCATACGTAAACGGACAAAACATTGCTGTAGACGGAGGATATACAGCTATTTAATTATTTTTCGATCTTACACCGTTAAAAAAACAGATATTTACAAAAAACATTTTAAAAAGGAGAAAACTACTATGGGGTATGAAAGTTTATTTACACCTTTTAAAATCGGAAACATGGAAGTAAAAAACCGTATCGGTCTGTCTCCGATGGGAACAAACTCAGCATTTACTAACGGAAGAAAAGACGCCCAGGAAATCGATTATTTCATTGAAAGAGCAAAAGGAGGAACCGGTATCCTTTATATGGGATGTCAAATGTTAAACGAGCAGATCGCACAAGGTTCTATGGAAGGTTATCTTGATACATATACAGTCCTTCCTTCTCTGACATCTGTGTGCGACGGATGCCACAGATACGGTGCTAAAATTGTTTGTCAGATCAGCCCTGGTACAGGACGAAACGCATTTCCTGATACATTCGGAAACCCTCCGATCTCTGCATCAGCGCTTCCGTCTGTATTCAATCCCGACGTAATCTGCCACGCACTGACAAAAGAAGAAATCGCTCAGATGATGGAAGGATTCAAATTTGCCGCAGGCGTTGCAAGCGATGCCGGGTTTGACGCTATCGAAATCCATGCACACGCCGGATATCTGATCGATCAGTTTATGTCTCCTGTATGGAATAAAAGAACAGACGAATACGGCGGTTCTCCTGAAAATTGTGCACGCTTCCCGAAGGAAATCGTAGAAGCGATCAAAAGCGTAGTCGGTGACAGTATGCCTGTCATCTTCCGAATTTCTCTTGATCACAGATTTGAAGGCGGACGTACGTTGGAAGACAGCATGAAACTTTTAAAAGTTTTAGAAGCTGCAGGCGTAGATGCCTTTGACATCGACGCCGGATGTTATGAGACTTTGGATTATATCTTCCCTCCGTCTTATTTAGGAGAATCCTGTATGTCTTATGTATGCGCAGAAGCAAGAAAAGCTGTCAGCGTACCGCTTATTAATGCCGGATCTCATAATCCTGATTCCGCAGTTGAATTGATCGAAAGCGGAAATGTTGACTTTGTAAACATGGGACGTGCATTGATTGCCGATCCGTATCTTCCTAACAAACTGATGACAGGACATCCCGAAGATGTCAGACCTTGCCTTCGCTGCAACGAATATTGTATCGGGCGCATTTGGAATAAACATACAAAACTTAGCTGTGCGATCAATCCACAGGCAATGGAAGAAGTTCGGTTTGAGATCAAAAAGACAGACTCCCCGAAAAATGTTGTCGTAATCGGCGGAGGTCCGGGCGGAATGGAAGCAGCCAGAGTTGCCGCAATAGAAGGGCACAAAGTGACCCTGTTCGAGAAAAACTCAAAACTCGGGGGAGTTATGGGGGATATCTGTACTGCAAAATTTAAAAATAATATTAAAAAACTCACAAAATGGTACACCGTACAGTTAGAAAAACTAGGCGTAGACGTCCGTCTAAATACAGAAATAACAGGCGATGAATCAATCCTTGAAGAATGCGACAACATCATTATCGGATGCGGTGCCGTTCCTGTTACTCCTCCTATTCCGGGAATTGACGGAAACAATGTCATATCGATCTTAGACGCACACCGAGATCCTTCCCTCATAAAAGGTGAAAAGATCGTAATCTGCGGCGGAGGAGCTTCCGGTCTTGACGGAGCACTCGAAATCGCTTCTGAAATGGGCAAGAAAGTAACAGTCGTAGAGATGCTGCCGGAATGTGGAAAAGACGTATTCTTTATTAATAAAATCACATTGTTTACCAAACTTGCTGAAAACGGCGTTGAACTTATGACTAACACAAAAGTCGTATCCATTGAAGAGAATGGTCTGACCGTCGAAAAGCAGGACAAAACAACAGAGACAGTTCTCGCCGACACAGTCATTTCCGCATTCGGAATGAAACCTGTTCTTACAACAGTAGATGCTGTCAAAGCAAAATATCATCTCAAAACGAGAGTTGTCGGAGACAGCAATAAATTAGGTAAAATAGGCGAAGCTGTACGCGACGGTTTCTATGCGGCTACAAGTTTATAAAAATCATAAATTTTTAAGGTAATCGTAAAATTTTAAACTGATCATGATTTTTTAAGATGATCGTAAATTCTTAATCTGTGGCAAGAAAAACACCCACACAGGAGCATTTCTACTCTTGCGTGGGTGTTCTTCTTGCCACACTCTTTGAAGGTGTCACTCAAAAATTCTCGTTTTACGAAAATCCCTTTGTTGCACCGCCAAAAGCGAGGCTTTTCTACTGTCTGTGGGGTTTATTACAACCCTCTGTTCTTCTTTTCTGATTATCTATTGTACTTTTTCTTCTTATTTATAACCATTGAGCCGCCACTGACAACCAGCAGAGCCATCCACAAAGCAAGATTTGCTGTATCGCTGGTCTTCGGACTCCTGGCAGACGTTCCAGCCTTGGTGCTGCTATTCGTTGTTGTATTTGGCTTTGTATTTCCCGGCTTGGTATTTCCTGGCTTTGTATTGCCCGGCTTCGTATCACCCGGTTTTGTATCTCCAGGTTTTGTATCTCCGTTGTTATCTTTAGCTTTTTCCCAAACAGCTACATAAGTAACATCTCCTGTTACTTTTTCAGCAACAGCCGGCTTCCAGCCTTTGAAGACATATCCTTCTCTTGTCGGTGTTCCCTCAAATGCAGGTGTAGCCACTCCTGACAGAAGATTTCCGTATACCTGATCCGCAAAGACTTCTCCGTCTACTCCGTCTGTATACGTAACCGTATATTTCGTTTCTTCGTTGTCATCAATGCCATTATTATTTTTATCTTTTCCCCACGTTGCTACATAGGTAACATCTCCTGTTACTTTTTCAGCAACAGACGGATTCCAGTCTTTGAAGACATATCCTTCTCTTTTTGGTGTGCCCTTGAATGCAGGTGTATCGACTCCCGACAAAAGATTTCCGTATACCTGATCTGCAAAGATTACTCCATCATTCACTCCGTCCGTATATCTGACGGTGTATTTGGTCTCCTCATCGTCTGCGATACCATTATTATTTTTATCTTCTCCCCATCTTGCTACATAGGTCGCATTTCCTGTTACTGTTGCAGCAACAGCCGGATTCCAGCCTTTGAAGACATATCCTTCTCTTGTCGGTGTTCCTTCAAATGCAGGTGTAGCCACTCCTGACAGAAGATTTCCGTATACCTGATCTGCAAAGACTTCTTCTCCGTCTACTCCGTCTGTATACGTAACCGTATATTTCGTTTCTTCGTTATCGTCAATGCCATTATTATTTTTATCTTCTCCCCACGTTGCTACATAGGTCGCATTTCCTGTTACTGTTGCAGCGACTTCTGGATTCCAGCCTTTAAATACATACCCTGTTCTTGTCGGTGTTCCGCCACTGAATGCCGGGGTAGCCACTCCTGACGAAAGATTTTCGTGTACCTCATCTGCGAAGACTTCTTCGTCCTCAACTCCATCTGTGTAAGTAACAGTATAAGCCACGGTCTGCTTGATAGTAAAATGCAGAGTACGCCCTCCCCAATTGCTGGCATAGGTCCAACCTATGGACGAATTTAATCTGCTGAACTGATAGATCAGATCAATATCAAACGTAGCTGTTCCGTTCGTCACACCATCGGTTGTCACCACCGTCTGATAACATTTATACGTTCCCGGCCAGCCCGAAAGCGTGCTTGATCCTTCACTGCCTTCAATCCCCTCAAGGATATGGTTGGGATCGTTAATATTGTAAACGTAATATTTATAGGCTGAAGGAATGATCTGATAGGTATTATTGCCATACTGCCACTGGATAAGTGGTAACACCGGATGCGTCAACCTGGTTTTACTTTCTGTTGCACTACCGTTGACATTAACTTCACCGTAGTAAAGATTATCAGCACACGTTAGTTCCTCATCAGATCTGGTAATTGTTACATTGCCACTAACATCAATAATATTTGCTGCCAATGCAGTTGTTGGAAACATGGAAATTATCATACACAACAACACGAACAGCGAAAGGAATTGCTTTTTCATCTTCTTCATCTTCTTCATAAGAAAAACCTCCATATTCAAATTTACAGGTTAAAGATGGCCCTGTATAGCCAGTGAAAAGTTACTTCAGACCAATGGTCTGAATGGAAAGCATGCTCAACAAATTCACTTCAAAAACTTCAAAAACTTGCGTTTCATCTCTCCTTTCACATCAAATTATACTTCCCCTCAAAACGAACTTATCACTACACATTATATATTTTATGCCAAAAAACGTAATTTTTCAATAGAATCGGTCAAAATTTGACAAAATCTAAACATATAACATACAAAAAATACAAAAACCTTTTCATTGTATCTATAAAAAAACATCTCCCCTTACACTTGAAATCCATACTCTTCTAGTATAAAATAATTGCGTTAATTATTTAACAGAATACATAGGAATGAGGAATTTACATATGGAAAACCATTTTAATACTCCGGCTGAAGTAATTGATCTGAGTATCAAAGCATGTGAGAACAAAACAAAACTCCCTGTCGGGAAAATGATCCTTCTCGGTATTATGGCAGGGGTCTTTATCGCACTGGGCGGTGCTACAAGCAGCACAGCGGCACACGCAGTAGAAAATGTCGGAGTGGCAAGAGCATTGGCAGGTGTGATCTTTCCGGTCGGATTGATGCTGATCGTATTCTTAGGCGGAGAACTTTTTACCGGAAACTGTCTGATCATTATGGACGTATTTGACAAACGGGTAACCTGGGCCGGACTGTTCCGTGACCTTTTCATCGTATTTTTCAGCAATTTGATCGGTGCCCTCTGCGTGGACGTACTGATCGTTTTCAGCGGAAACTTAAATTACTCCGGTGGTCTTCTCGGTGCTTATACGATCAAAGTTGCTGTCAGCAAGATCGCGATCTCACCGGTACAGGGCATCACCTCCGGTATTTTGTGTAACATTCTTGTCTGCCTTGCAGTACTGATGGCGACTTCTGCACGTGATATTGCCGGAAAGGTATGGGCGATCTTCTTCCCGATCTGTGCTTTCGTTGTAGGCGGTTTTGAACACTGCGTTGCCAATATGTTCTATATTCCTGCCGGTATCATGGCTGCGATGAACCCGGATTATGTGGCAAAAGCAAAGGACGCTTACGGACTGACCGCAGAACAGATCGCTACACTGACCCCTCTGCACAGCCTGCAGAATTTTATCCCGGTTACTTTGGGCAATATGATCGGTGGTATGTTGTGCGTCGGACTTCCGCTCTACCTGATCTACAAGAAAAAATGGAATTAATTTAGAAATAAATTACTGGATTTAGAAATAGAAATGGAAAAGGAGAATCTCTCACGAAACCCTTGTGAGCAGATTCTCCTTTTCTGTTGCACGATATTGAGCAGGCTGTCATCTGCTCAATTTGTATTCATCCCTTTACAGTCCGAACAGTTTCAATAACTTCTCCACGAAATTCAATTTTTCTCCGATACAAAAGACTCCGTCATCCAGACTTACGATTCCTTCATACAGATCCGAAGTTCCTTTCGTGTGCAAATACGGACAAATCTTTCAATTTGATGGTCAAATATGGTATAATAAAATGATATCGGGGTCAAAAGCCCACGACTTTGATGCCTTTACGTTTGTGATCGATTATGTAGAGGAGAATGCATTCTTTCTCTGTAATTTTTATTATTACTCTGAATATTTTGCTCCCCGCAGTACTTACTGCTGAAAGGTTATAATGGAAAAAATCAGTATTATCGTACCAATATACAACGTTGCACCTTATTTACCGGCATGTTTGGATTCTATTATTCATCAGACTTATCTTAACCTTGAAATTATTTTAGTTGATGACGGATCAACCGATTCCAGTAATAAGATCTGCGAACAATACAAGACTGTCGATCCAAGGATTCAGGTGATCCATCAGAAAAATCAGGGAGTCTCCACTGCACGAAATGCCGGATTGGCTCTTGCCGCAGGCCATTATATTACTTTTGCAGATGCTGATGACTTGCTTGAGCCATCCCTGCTGGCTGAATGTATAAAAGCAATAGAGACCGGACAGACGGATGTACTGTATCATGGATTTAAAAAGGATGTCTGGAAAAGCGGAAAAGTTTCCTCTTCTCTCAAGGGGATTCCGTCCTTTGAAGGAGTTCTTTCTGAAAATCAGATGAAAGACTACATCCTGGCACAAAAAGGAAATCTGAACGTCAATGTATTCAGCTATATTTTTACCAGAGAATTGATTGCAGATCTCCGGTTCAATCCAGATCTTCCCTATGCAGAGGATGCGGTATTCGTTATGCAGGCACTTTCAAAAGCCCAGACTTATTACTTTTCTGCAAATTGTGATTACCACTATAATGTCCGTGCCGGCTCTGCCGCATACCGCTGGCAGCCGAAACTGGTCGAATGCTACCGGAACAATTTCATGGAGACTCGTCATTTTCTGGAATCTCTGGAACTGACCTCGCAGGAGATGGAAGAGATTATGTCTCAAAAATATGTAGATGGGTATGCCTCTCTGGTCTATAACCTGTGTCTCCCTACCTGTACTCTTTCTTTAAAAGAAAAATACCGGAGTTTACAGTCTGCCAGAACGGAGTTCCGGATCGATCATTATAAACGTTTTTATAGTCTGAAAGAAGCCGGACTTTTTCAAAAAGCAAAGACATTTCTTATTTTCCGGCATTTTGAAATATTTTTAATTTTATTTGGAACACTCTATTGTAAGAAGGGATAAATCATGAAGACTGAAGAAATTGATATTGTATTGGCCTGGGTAGACGGCTCTGACCCTGTATGGCGCGAAAAGAAAAAGGAACGTATGAGACAGCAGGGATTATCCGTCAAAAGTGATGACCGGGAAGAACGCTACCGGGACTGGGATCTGATGCGTTACTGGTTCCGAAGCATTGAAAACTTTGCTCCATGGGTTCGTAAAATCCATTTTGTGACCTTTGGACATCTGCCTGAATGGCTGGATTCCAGTAATCCGAAATTACATATTGTAAACCATGAAGACTTTATTCCGGCGAAATACCTGCCTACCTTTAGCAGTCATCCCATCGAATGGAATTTCCATCGTATTGAAGGCTTATCGGAAAATTTTATCTATTTCAATGATGATATGCTCCTGTTAAAACCAGTGAAGCCGACGGATTTTTTCAAAAATGGAAAACCCGTTGATATGCTTGCACTGCAGCCCGATGTAACTAATGTGGACGACACAACTATGCCATATATCTACCTGAACAATGCCATGCTTCTGGCTAAATATTTTGACAAGCGGCAGAATATGAAAAAGCAGCCTGGGGCTTATTTTCACATTGGTTATCCTGCGATGTACTTTTTCTATAATTTTTTGGAAATCATGTTTCCACGGTTTACAGGATTTTATACCGTACATGGACCATCTCCGTTAAAAAAGAGTACTTATGAAACTCTTTGGAATCTGGAGGGAGAGTATCTGGATCAGGTATGCTCTCATCCTTTCCGTCACAGAGAAGACGTCAGTCAGTACGTTATCCGGGAATATCAGAAATTAAGCGGAAATTTTATCCCGAAAAATGTAAGAAAACTTTGCCGGTACTTTAATCTGGCAGAAACGAATCCTACTTTGACTGATACCATTATCCATCAGAAAAGTCCTGTTGTCTGTATGAATGACAGCAATCAGGAAATCCCTTATCTGAAAGTAAAGGAAGAGATTCAAAGAGCCTGTGAACAGATTTTACCGGATCGTTCTTCTTTTGAACGTTACTGAGATCACTCAGCGTTTATGCGGTGACTAAAATATTACTAAAAAATCTCCTGATTTTTCCCGTATATCTGGCAACGCAAAAATTCCCGGAAACAAACCGTTTCCGGGAATCTTCTTTTAAGAGGCGCAGACCGGATTTGAACCGGTGCATCAGGGTGTTGCAGACCCACGCCTT
>OLVP01001925.1_pt1 | contig 10960 bp, 14 predicted proteins | sample 1673281 | NCBI WGS metagenome assembly OLVP01 (sample SAMEA3178940, study PRJEB25190) | human gut metagenome | biome: human gut; feature: human-associated habitat; material: faeces | place: Austria | collected 2013
AATGTCAAAACTGCTTTTTCGTTTACCCCATCATCGATTCTAACCTAAAGAATTTACCTGGTTGTATTGTTGCTGTATTTCATGGCATGCTGGCCGATCAGTATATTTGCAAAATATTTGGAAAAGAGATGGAGGGGATGATCTATGGCAGAGACATTGCTTACAGTAAAACATCTGGTCAAGCAATATGGTGATCATATCGTTTTGAATGATATCAGTTTGGATATCAAAAAAGGAGAAGTGATTGTTGTGGTGGGGCCGAGTGGTTGCGGAAAGAGTACACTGCTTCGATGCATCAATGCATTAGAGCCGATTCAGGGAGGAGTCATTAAATTAGGAGATATTCCGATAGAAGCGAAGAGCAAATCGCTGATCAGTCTCAGACAGAAGATCGGAATGGTGTTCCAAAGTTATGATTTATTTCCGCATCTTACAGTGTTGGATAACATTCTGTTAGCACCGATGAAAGTGCAGAAACGAAAAAAAGAAGAGGTAACAGAAGAGGCAATGAAGCTTCTGAGAAAAGTTGGATTGCAGGAGCAGGCAGGTAAGTTTCCACGGGAACTGTCCGGGGGACAAAAGCAGAGAGTGGCGATTGTTCGTGCATTGTGTATGCATCCGGAGATCCTGTTGTTTGACGAAGTGACGGCAGCTCTGGATCCGGAGATGGTTCGGGAGGTGCTGGATGTGATATTGAATCTGGCGGCACAGGGAAACACGATGGTCATTGTGACGCATGAGATGGGATTTGCTCGTCAAGTGGCGACACGTGCAATCTTTATTGATCAAGGACAAGTGCTTGAAGATACGACGCCTGAACAGTTATTTACTGCTCCAAAACATGAACGTACAAAAGAGTTTTTAGCGAAAGTTTTATAAACAAAAATCACTAGTTTAACTAGTGATTTTTTCTATGTTATAATGAAGATATTTTAGGAGGAGAAGTCATGGAATTAAATCAATTAAAAGAGATTTTAGCTTGTTATTTTCTAAGTGACTGTCAGATTCATCAGGATGCATCGGGTATGAATAATTTGACTCGATTCATTGAACATGAAGGAAAAAAATATGTGTTACGTGTGTATCAAAATCATAGTGATGAAAACTTGGTTCAAGTCGAGCAAGAGATTTTAAAAAGGATTAAAGGAGTCCCAGTTCCTGTTTTAGTGCCGACAATGAGAGGGGATTATTTAGTACGCATGTATGATAAGATTGCGGTACTATTTGAGTATCAGGAGGGGGTTAATTTAAAATTAGAGAGGCTGGATCAATACAAAAATTATGGTGAAATGATTGGAAAGCTAAGTCGCGCGTTAGGAAAGTTAGAGGTTGATAAAGAGGGCTATTCACCGTATTATGAGTTAGATGAGGCATATCCTAACCATCAAATCTGTGAGTTTTGTCAACATCCATACGAAGAGTTTGAATCATTACATGAGGAGTTAAAAGTGGTTGAGAGAGTTTATGAGGACTTAATGAACTTAAGTGAGAGATTTAAGACGTTACCTCAACAACTTATTCATGGGGATATTAACTCGTCAAATTTGTTGATGGATGAAGCGGGAATGATTTCACGCATTTTAGATTTTGAATTTGTGACGAAAGATTTACGAGCGATGGAGATTGCGATTTGTTTGTCTGAGATTTTATCTGAAGGTCAGGATGAAGTTTGGCCGAGGTTAGAAGCGTTTATCGAAGGATTACAACAATCATTGCAATTAACGAAGGAAGAGACTGAGGTTTTACCGTCATTAATTTTACTTCGTCGACTAGATGTTGTCATGCATTTTATCGTACGTTATCGACGTAATATTTCCTCGGAAATTGTAGGAAAAGGTGAATTTTTAAGTAAGCAGATTGTAAAACTTGTTGAGCAATCGAGTTGGATTGAAGAAAATGGGAATCGCTTAATTGAATTATTAAGTAATTGTGAATGATACAAAGGACTATCTCATTTTGAGGCAGTCCTTTTATTATTTCCTTCAATTTGTTGAGTATCAAACTCATATTTTTAATTTTGTCTTGATGTAAGTTTCCTTTTAATGGGATGAGTGACCGAGCAGTTTCACTTGTGAAATAAGTCGCTATTACTAGGGCTCTAAGAGTTTATATTGTGAAAAACTTATCGAGACTTATATATTAGAGAAAGTTCATTTATAAAACCAGGTCATGCTGGTAGTTGATGTTACTCTATTAGATTGTTGTTTGATTAAGGTTTATTTTTATTAATTAAGTGAAAATATACGACTATTTTAGACTCTCTAATATAGAAAGCGCTTTATTATTGTGGTATAATTAGGAAAAGTAAAGAAGAGAGGATGGATACAGGGTTGAGGTAAGCTTATGCCAGTTTACATTGGTGTTATATGATAAGAGGGTAAAATGGATTTTTAAGGTATAAGCTTTAGAATTGATTTGTTGAAGTGATGTCATTGATGAGCACAGTTCTGATTGTGAGTATAAGGGATTAGAGATATTTATTTAACTTGAAGGATAGGATAAGGCCTAATTCACGTCTCTTCTTTAGTAATTTAAATTTGATGATAGGGATAAGCACGATGTTGGAAGTGAAGTCCATTTGAGGAAATTGGGGGACTCTCATGATTATTGGGCAGAACGATTAGTGATATGAAGGAAAAGGCTACAATTAAAGAACCCTGGAGGAGTAGATTTTAATTTAGCGAAGGCGTTATAGGGATTTGTTTATGTCTGAGCTCGATTTAGATGAAGCGTGTTTAGGCAATAATATGCCGAAGTTTATTTTGCATCTGATGGTAGTAAATCGTTTGCTACATGGATTAAATAAATCAAGTCATTTGAAAGTTATGATAAAAGTTCGCAGCAGGTTAGATTCGATTTGGGTGTTAATGAAGGATATTGGAGCGGGAGTGCTATGATCGAAGAAGGCAAAAGGAAAGTTAGCTGGTAGATGATCATCAATAGGAATGATTAATGTCATTGAATGCATACAATTATCATGTTTACATGAGTGTGAGTCACCTTAATGAAGGAATGGTAGTCATCATTAAGATACCAAAACCAAAATAGGTAGGGGGAATATCCTTTGTTAAAGATCTTAATTGTCGATGATGAACAAGTTGTTCGTGTCTATTTACAGAGTATTGTGAACTGGGAACAGTATGATTGTCAGGTTGTAACAACGTGTGAAAATGGAATGGAAGCATTAGAGGTCATGGCACAGCAACCAATTGATTTAATATTAACGGATTTAGAAATGCCTAAAATGAATGGTCTGCAGTTAATTGAAGAAATCAGAAGTCGAGGATATCAGACGAAAGTGATTGTGTTAAGTAATCATAGTGATTATGATTTGAGTCGTGAAGTAATGAAGCTTGGTGCGCTAGATTACTATGTGAAAACCAATGTAAAAGAAGCAGACATTATCTCAATGATTGAGCTCGTTTCAGAACAAGTAAAAAAGCAATTATTACAAAAGCATGCACTTGAGGAGGAAAAGCGACTTAAAATAGATAATTTTAAAATTGGACGTAAGACTTTTTTAACAACGGTTTTAACAGGGGATGTTTATTATAATGAGTTACAGTTATCTCAATATGTGAAGATGTATCATCTCTTTGAGCCTCGATTAAGTTTGTATCGATTAAGATTTCAACAACCGATTGAATTAAGACAGTTTTTATATGTTGATGCCATTATCGCAGAGGAGTTTCAAAAGTATGATCATGATGTTGTTCATCTAACTCAGGAGAAAATTTTAGTGGCTTTATATGAACGAACGATTGTTGAAGAGCAAGTGTTAATGGATCATTGGCTCAGGATTGTTAAAAATATTAAAAATTATTTAAGGGCAGAGTTACAGGCATCTAAGCGATTATTGATTGATTCAACAGATAAGTTAACTTCATGTACGAAGTTATTTCAAAATGATGTTCCAGATGATGTGTCGCCTGTTATTGCTGCTGAAGAGTTATCACATTATCGGCCAGAGATTCAATCTATCTTAAATTATATTCATGAGCATTATGATGAGCGCATTACGCTTCAAGATTTATCAGCGTTTGCCTGTTTAAATGAAGCATATTTGAGTCGACTATTTAAAATGGAGACAAAGAAAACAATTAATAGTTATATTAATGAGTTAAGGATTTATAAGGCGAAAGAGTTATTAAAAAGTCCAAATATTATGGTCAAAGAAGTGGCTCAATTAGTAGGGATCAAAGATCAACTTTATTTCAATCGCGTCTTTAAAAAGTTTTGTGGAGAGAACCCAACTGATTATCAGGATCGTGTAAAAAAATTAGTTTCTAAATGATAATCCTTTATTGGATTATGGATAAGATAATACTATGAAAATGATAGTATGTGAATGGCTGCAAACTTAGAGATTTTGTCTGATAAAATATATCGACGTCATTACTAATTTTATAATCGGTTACAAATTAAAAACTGTCTATGAGAAGACAGTTTTTTTCATATTTTGATAGTGTTGTGATTAAACTTTAGTAAGGAGGCGACGGAATGAAAAAAGGATGGTTTAGTGTTGCGGTGCTTTTGTTTTTAGGAGGATGCAGTCAGGTTGCTAGTGACGGTGCCTGTTCGATTGATCGAGTGCATGTGGTGTTAAATGATGAGACCTCAACGCTTGGTAAAGTGTCGGTTGTTATCAATGATCCATCGTCCGTTGCAGAGTTAGTTGAGATTCTTGACACCGCAAAAAAGGGGGATCTTGTTCGGGATGATGAGTTATTATTGGCACCGGCGGTGTTTTATGAGTTGTATGATGGAGATGATCTAGTACAGATATTAATGTTTAATGGAGAGGATACGTTACGCCTGTTTCGAGGTGGGCTTTGTTTTGAGGTTGAGTATGAGGGGGTAACGTTATCTGATTGGTATAAAAAGGTACAAAAGAAAGGATGAGAAAGGTGTTATTAGAAATTCCAACTCATGAAGAGGTGAACTACATCGATCAATCATTGATGGCTTATAATCATTCGCGGGAGCCTTTTTTGCAGACGAATCCATTTATTCCAGTAAATCGTTGTTTGAAGAATGAAAACGGTGAAGTTATTGCAGGAGTTTTGGCAACACTTGTATGTTGGCATGTGTTGTATGTAGATGTGTTGTGGGTTGATCCAAGGTATCGTCGTCAAGGGTATGGAAGTCAGTTGTTAGCAGAGGCTGAAAAGGTGGCCAAGGCATTAGGTGGGTATTTAGTTCATTTGTCAACGTTTGATTTTCAAGCGAAGGCTTTTTATTTAATGTGTGGTTATGAAATTTTTGGAGTATTAGAAGATTGCCCAAGAGGTCATTTAGAGTATTTCTTGAAGAAGAAATTATAGATTTTTTGAAATATGGCTGAACCTTAAGAAATTATTAAGAATTATCATTAGGTTATTTTAAGATTTTAAGTATATATTAGGGGTATCGATTATATAAGCCACGATAAATTTTCTGTAGAGATAGAATCTAGGATGCCTTAGTATTCAAAAGCTTTAAGTACTAAGACTGACTTAGAAAGATAAAAAATAATTCTATTTATATCTAGATTATTTATCGGTTTGTATAAAGTTAAGGGAGTGCGATGCAAAATGCAACGAAAAGTGGAATATAAGTATGAAGAGGAACGTGTGAGTGTTGGTTATGTATTACGAAATATGATGACAATCGGACTAGTGGTAGCGGTTATGTTTCATTTCATTATACAATAATTGCGAAATGATGATTTCTTTTGTTGGAAATCGTCATTTTTTATGTATAATTGTAGGTGAGATGGTTAAGACTAATCATTTTTATCATGCGTAATGAAAAGTTAAGGGAGTGTAGTTAGGATGCAACGAAGAGGAGAATATCAGTATGGACAAGAGCGTGTGAGCTTTGGTTATGTGTTACGAAATATGATGACAATCGGTTTAGTCGTAGCTGTCATGTATCACTTTATTGTGAAATAGTGAATAGATAAGAAGCAGTCTGTTTCTATATAGTCGATGATTTCTATCGTTAGAGATCATCTTTTTTTATTAGAGAGAAGAAATTTAATTCTTGGTTTGGTAAAAAATGATTTTCGTGTATAATGAGGTTGCATATTAAGAAATTTTTAAGATTTATGACAGTTTTTTATTAAGATTTAGGGATTAAAATATAGATGAGCTTATGAGAGCAGAATTTTATGAAAGGTGGTGCTTTGGTGAAGGCAATTTTAAATAGAAGTCAAAAAGTCATCGCGTGGTTGGTTTTAGCCGTGATGGTGATTGGAGGTGCGATCGGAATTTATTCGCAATATCCAAATATGAAAACTCAAGCGAATCGCTGGGTAGGGAACTTTTTTGAATCGTATAGTTTTTTAGATTCGTTATCGGATGGGGTACAGTATTTAGGATTTGAGATGTCGGGAGATATCATGACTCGTGATGAGGTTCCAAGTGATGTGGAGTATGGTGGAGATTGGATTAATCTTTGTGGGAATGATTTAGATTATTATGTGAAGAGTTCAACTGGTGAAAAAACATTAGAACGAGATGGGGTGTTATTAGCCCAAGTCTTAGAGGGAGATTTAGAAATTTCATCAGAGGAACTTAAATCGCAGTATCAGTATGTCGTAGCGTTTGAATTTGATCAAGAAGGGAAAGTAGCGATTAAGCAGATTTATGGTGGGGATCGTGTCTCAACTGAACAATTTTTAAACGATTATGATGTGTTTTATAATTATCAAGCAAAAGATATGAGCATGATTTTCGGAGTACCTAAAGAACTTTCGAGTCATAGTTTTTTTGCGAATCAATTACAGTACCATCTAGAAGAAGGTTATGTGATAGCAGTGATTCCTTATTTAATTGTAGGAACTGCTATTATCGTGTTAATCACGTTTATCGTACCATTTGCTTGGTTTGAGCGTTTAGCCATTGTTCGTGGACTTATGGTGGTACCCCTAGAGTTAAGGTTTTTATTTGTGATCGGAACGTGTTTTGCAGTGATAGGAGCACCATTTTTATTAATTTTTACTCAATCTGGTTATTTGTTAGAAGCGATCGATTACTATTTTGGAATGAATCGTGCACAATGGATAGTAACGGCTATCAATTTAATCTGTTGGGGTGGATTTATAGGAGTTATCATGCTTCATGCTCTTTATCTAAAAGAATTCTTTATTATTGGTCCGTGGCAGATGATTCGTCGTCATACGATTTTAGGGCAGCTGATTGGGCTTTGGCGTCGTCCAAAAGTCGTGACGAAAACGATGGTTGAGGAGAAAGTGGTGATTGAGGAAGATCCACGTGTGGCGGTCATGACCTCACAGTTAGCATTATTTAGGGACACATTGAGTGAGATGAAACCACGCTTAGAAGAAGTTAAAGGTGTCGATGAAGTCATGGAGCAGTTAGATTCGATGATGAATCTTTGTGATTTAAATCAACCCCTACAATCTGTGAATATCACAAAATTAATTTCAGATACGATGGTATTATTTGAGGAACGTTTTGCCTCGCTTGAGGTAAAAACAAGATTCCCAAAGGAGACGATTTTTGTTACAAGTCATGAGGCTTCAATGAAGCTATTAATGGAGACGTTATTAGGTGGAATTGCAGATGAGGCTTTACCACATTCTCGAGTGTATTTAGAAATGATTTGCGAAGAGCAAACAGCTATTCTCATCACACGTAGTGTCTTAAAGGATGAGGTAGATGTGAAGTTATTAGCCGCTTTAGAAGCATTAGTTCAACAACAACGAGGCGTATTCGAATCAGTAATTGATGGTGATTTAATGAAACTAACGTTAAAATTTAAAAAATAAAAAGATATTAAGGATAATCCTACTATTGAGATTATCCTTTTTATATTTGATAGAAAAAGAGGAGAACTCAAAAGTAGATTCATTTTTGAAGGAATGGGGCGAATATAATGTCATAAAAATCCTATTTAGTCAGGAAACCTGCTAAAGTTCAAAATAACAAATTAATTTTATTATTTTCTAAAGATTAGTTTAAATGTGAGAATGATTGCATAGGAAGGGGGTTAAAAGATAATGGCATCGTGATATGCTACAATAAGGAAGAGATTCGATAAGAAGGTGAAATCATGAAAGAGAAAGTTTATTATATTCGTGGAGCAGAAGAATGACGTGAGAAGAGTCTACGTGCAGCAAAGCTAGTTCGTGCGTTAAATACGCATGATTTGGAAGATGATGCAGGAAAGGAAATCCTGATTCGTGAGTTATTTTGAACTGTTGGAAGTAGCCCATGTATTGAAGATAATTTTCACTGCGATTTAGGGATAAACATTCATGTAGGAGATAATTTTTATGCTGGATTTAATTGTACTATTTTAGATATGGCAGAGGTTCGAATCGGTAATAATTGCATGTTTGGTCCGAATGTAAGCCTATACACAGCGGGTCATAATATTGCACCAAAACGACGTAATAAAGATGGATATGGGATTCCAATTACGATTGGAAATGATTTCTGGATTGGTGGAAGTTGTGTCATTTTACCAGGTGTGAGTATCGGTGATAATTCGATTATTGCAGCGGGATCAGTGGTAACGAAAGATGTACCAGAAAACGTCATTGTTGCAGGAAATCCGGCCAAAATTTTAAAATCTATTGAGGAATAAAAAAGTGATGTATTTAATCGATTTTTTACTAGAAATTTCATTTGTTTAAGAAGTCTAAATGTTATTAAGGAAACAATCAGTTCAGACTATATGGTAAATAGTTTACTATTTCTAACAGTCTCTGTATAAAGGAAAAAGTGAAATGAGTAAAGATTAAAAAATTATAAACGCAATACTTACTTCTTTCATATGATGTATTAGGTGTTAATCATATGAGGGGGATGATTGGATGAAGTGGTTGATGAAGTATGTGATTTATGGGTTACCATTTGTTACGTTACTGGCTGGAGAATTGTTAGCTGAAACAGAAATTGATCGAGCTCAGGTGTATGTTCCGTTATTAGCATTATTCCCATTTTTGTATTTATTGCAAGGGTTGCTAGTTGCGCTTTATGGTGGAAGTTTATTAGTTGCAGTTGTTATGACATCTATTTCTTATTTTGTTGCGTTGTTTTTATTTTTAAATCAATCCTCTTGGATTTATATTTTAATTTATTTAATTCTCACTCTAGCTGTAAGTGCTATCTTTGAATATAAACATCGCCATCATTAGCTTGAACTGAAAGGGAGAAGGTTGATGAAGTAGGTATCTAGTCTTTAAATTTTTATGCGTTTAGATTAAATCATGTTGTTCGTGAGAGAATTGTGGAGCGGTTGTATTAATTATGAGGTGATAAATATTAATCAAGAGAATATGACATAATAAAGTGCCTACCTAATCACTGAAGGGAAGGCACTTTTTAAATGAATAGGGAATAAAAATATGTTATAACGAATATGTTAATAAATGTAAATAATAGAGTGAGAAGATGGATCGACGGGTGATTGTGGATTTTATTGTTTTAATCGGAAAGTTTGGGATGATAGTGGCAAGTTTATTACTTTTCTTTTCATTTAATGTTTTAATCAAGGATGTAGATTGTCGAATTATCTTAACTAAACATAAAGAAAATAAACATAGATAGTTAATCCAATCAGATTGAAATAATGGATAGATGAGATGTAGGCTTTTATAATAAGATTTGACAGGTTCTCTTGAGTATGCTATGATTACCCTATAATCGATTGTATGCAATTAAATTTGACGAAAGGGGAAGTAACATGAATAACTATGAGCATTTAAAGTTAGAAAATCAATTATGTTTCTCATTGTATGCTGCTTCACGCAAAGTCATTAAGTTATATAAACCCGTACTAGATGAATATGGCTTAACGTATACTCAGTATGTGACGATGTTAGTGTTGTGGGAAGATAGGCGATTAACAGTAAAAGAGATTGGTCAAAGGTTACATCTTGACTCTGGAACCTTAACCCCTCTTTTAAAAAAACTAGAAAATATGGGGTTAATTCATCGATATCGTGATCCAAATGATGATCGAGTCGTAGTCGTTGAACTCACCGAAGCAGGTTTACAGTTAAAGGATCAAATGAGTGATGTTCCAAAACGCGTGTTCTGTCAGATTAGTGGAACGTATGAAGAGGTACTACCTCTTAAGCAACTATTAGATCAATTACTTCACAAATTAGGTTAAACCAGTGGTTTAACTTCTTTATTTCATCAATAAATTGTATAAAATTAAATTTTATAAAACGATAAGGAGCGATAATAATGAATTTTTATGAATTAGAAGCAAAGAAAATGAATGGTCAAATGATAAAAATGGAGCAGTATAAAGGGAATGTTGTCTTAGTTGTTAATACAGCAAGTAAGTGTGGATTAACCCCACAATTTAAAGAGTTAGAAGAATTGTATCAGACTTATCATTCAAAAGGATTAGAAATTTTAGGATTCCCTTGCAATCAATTTGCAAAACAAGATTCAGGAAGTAATCAAGAAATCCAAGAATTTTGCCAGTTAAATTACGGGGTTACATTTAACATGTTTGAGAAAATTGAGGTAAATGGTGCTCATGCACATCCGATCTATCGTTACTTAAAGCAAGAAGTAAAAGGATTATTTGGTTCAGAGATTAAGTGGAACTTTACAAAATTCTTAATTGATCGTGATGGAAATGTGATTAAGCGTTATGCGCCGACAGTTAAACCATCAAAAATAGCGAATGATATTGAAAAGTTATTATTAAAGTAAGGCTACCATAGGTAGTCTTTTTTTATGGTTTAAAGACGAGCGTCGGTGAGAATGGAAAAAATTTATCAGGTGGACAAAAGCAACGCGTGGCGATTGCACGTGCCCTTATTCAACAGATGCCAATTTTAATGCTTGATGAAGGAACGTCAGCCCTTGATTTGCAAACGGCGTATGACATTGAAAAGACGTTGTTGGAAATCGAGGAGTTAACAGTCATTACCCTAAATTATTCACTATAAAAATGTAAAAAGCGTTGAGTCCTTAGTGGAATCAAC
>OLVP01001927.1_pt1 | contig 10953 bp, 7 predicted proteins | sample 1673281 | NCBI WGS metagenome assembly OLVP01 (sample SAMEA3178940, study PRJEB25190) | human gut metagenome | biome: human gut; feature: human-associated habitat; material: faeces | place: Austria | collected 2013
GGCCATGTCGATGCCGCTGGTGATGAACGGAAATCCGGGAATGATGAACAGCATGGAGCAGATGTAGCCGGCTTCGTGCTGGACATTGATGCCGCAGGTCATCTCGGCAATCTTGAGACAGCCCGCGTACACCAGACAGGCTGCTGCGACCGAAACAGTCGTGCAGAGCACAAGCGTCAGATGGTGCTTGGACAGCTTGCAGCGCACGGCGTTGCCGATACCCGCGCCAAAGAATGCGAGTATCATCTCGACCCAGCCGCCGCCGAGCAGAAACGTAAATGCACCGCAGGCGAGGGCAGCCGCCAGACCAAGCATCAGTGGCGAATACAGTCCGTGCACCTGCTCGATTTCGTCAAGGTGGGTGTGCAGCTGCTCGCCGGTCATACGGGAGCAGATGTCGGCAAACTCAGTGACGAACTGCTCGAGTCGGTTGAGCTTTGAGGTGTTGACGCCTGTGCTGGTCAGCGTGAGCGTTTGCGAAAATGCCTGTTCACCGTCAAAGCAGGTGTATTCAATCGAGGTCAGACCAATGTCGGCTGCACAGACCAGCCCCAGCTCCTCCGCGAGCGTGTTCATCGAACTGCGGACACGCCATGCACCGGTGCCGCATGAGAGCAGCATCAAGCCGGTGCGGCCGATGACGGAGGCCTTCTCGCGCAAGGGCGCGGCAGAGATCGGTAGAGTAGCATCATGTGATGTGTAATCGTGCCACGCAATGTGCATGTGGTTGGGGCGAAAAGCAGTTTGCGGCATAGTAATACACTTCCTTATATGGCTGTATTGTAGTCGTTCTGTGCAGTAAAGTCAATAGATGAATGTAGAAAACGTCTGTTCAATTATTTGTAAAAGTAAATTCCTGTTGGGTGTGGAATTTAGCCTTACAAACTTATTCGCTGTTCTCCTATGGAAGTGGAATTATAAAAGAACCGTTTAGGTAAAAAGTATTGCACCATCCTGTAAAGGCTACGGATGGATTCCATGACCGTATGGAATGCGATGTTCGTCAGAAAAGAGCGTGACTGATTGAAAGTGATCCGTATCTGTCCGTCCAATGACGAGGACGGGGTGTGCCGGACGATACGCAGCGTTCTGGCGGTCGAATAATGGAGAATGAGGCAGGTTCACAGCGTGCGTGTTTTCGCGGAAAAGAACGCCGCGGCGTGTGACTGCACGGCGGACGATGAAATGTTCATCGTGCGGAGGCTGCTGCCGATGTGACATGGTACAAAAGATGCAGAGAAATGTACCTTTTTTGTGAAAAATGTACGGTTGTTGCCACATGATCACTATGCTATACTATATACTATGGAATACTATGGAAAGGATAAAAAAGGCAGGGTATTTCTCTGCCCGAAAATAAAAGGAGAGAACGCTTATGCAGCAGATGACAAAACGCTGGCTTAGCCTGTTGCTTGCAGCGGTACTGTGTGTAACGGCGGGCGGCGTACCGGCGCTGGCCGCAGAGCTGGCGGAGGGAAATACCGCCGCGGCAGACAGCCAGACAGGCGGAGAGGAATCTTCGGAGCCGGAAACCGGCGGCGGAGAAGCCGAGGACAACGATATCACGACTTTGCCGACACTGGGAGAGGACCGTCCGGTCATTTCGGACGATGCGCCGACCGAGGGCGGAGATACCGGTAACACCGGCGATAACGGCACTGGTGCCGACCCGGAGAACCCGGAAACACCGGAAAATCCGGAAAATCCGTCTGATAACGGCGGTCAGCCTGCAGACGACGATTCCGGCAAAACGCCGGACGGCAGTTTCGAGAACGCTGGTATCAAACCGGCAGCGCCGGCACCGGCACCGGTATCGACTGCGCTGCCCGAGGATTTTTTCACCTCGGTGGAGTTCGGCAAGGGCTACGATGAGGCGACCGGCGTGCTCACGCCGTTTGGCGAGGGTGAAACGATCAGCGCGGATACGCCGATCACGATGGAGTTTCATTATGAAATTCCGGCGGGCGCATCGCTGACCAAGGACTTTACTTACGAGTTCGAGGTGGAGGCACCGCTTGCGTTTAAGGTCGATTTCGACATCACGGGTGAGGACGGCAAGACCGTTGTTGCACGCGGCACGACCAGCAAGGGCACGAACGGCAAGACCGGATTTACGCTGACGTTCCTTGACGAGGAATACTGTCAGGAGGGTTCTAAGGGTTATTTTTACGTTGGTGCAACGTTTGAGCAGTCCGAGATCGGCATTGGCGGCAAAAAGGATATTGACATCAAGGCCGACGGCAAGCTGATCACGACCATTCATCCGGATTTCGCACCGGCAGTGGCAAAGGCTGAGGTCAAGGTGGAGAAAACGGGCCAACTCGATGCAGAAAACCACAAGGTTGACTGGACGGTAACGGTAACACCGAACGTCTGGGCCGAGCCGGAGAGCGAGGAAGCCAACAAGCTGCTCGACCACATCCATTCTCTGGTCGTGACGGATGATCTGGTGGGAAAATATCTGGTGGACCTCGGTGAAAACCCTGCGTTTACGCTGGACAAAACCTCGCTCAAGGCAGTGACAACGAGCGGCGAGGATGCGGGTACATTCGAGTATACGGACGGCAAGCTGACCTTTACGGGCAACGAGGAGGCGCTCAAAAAGACCTCGTGGCCGATCAAGCTGACCTTTACGACCACATTCGATCCGGACAACGCGAATTTCCTGAATTCTCAGAACAAGAAAGATAATACGATCACGTTCAGCAACGAGGCGAAAGCAAAGATCACCGCACCGAGCTTTAAGGCAGACGAGAACGGCCAGATCGTCCTTGACGAGAGTGAAGAGGGCGCACTGAAGCCGGAGGAGGTAACGGCCAATGCTTCGGTAAGCATTACCTATGCTTCTTTGAAGAAGAGCGGCAAACTGACGACCGGCACAACGATTCACTGGTCCATCACCGCGAAGAACTCGCTCAACCAGAAGAACCCGCGCATTGTGGATACGCTGCCGAGGCTGATGGAGCTGGTAGGCGGTTCGCTCAAGTGGAAAAACGGTACGGCGCTGGTAGAGGGTACGGATTATACCTATGACAGCACAACGAATGTTCTGACGATCTTCCTCAAGAAGAACACGATTGAGGAGCAGACCGTCGAGTATGACACCCGGTTCCGCGATGAAAGCGCGCTGACTAAGGAGGAGAAAGATGAGCTGGCTAAGCTGACGGAAGTGAAGAACTACGCAAAGCTGGTGCTCGGCGGCAACGATGACGGCACCGGCGGCACGACCGCCAAGGAGGTTACGGCACCGGTCCATATCGGTCAGGCGCTGATGCGGAAAACAGGCGTAAAGTACAACCCAGCTACGCATACGTTCGATTGGAAAATCGAGATCGATCCGATCGACGGCAAGGAGCTGCATGATGTTATCCTGACGGACGAGTTCGACCAGATCCACGGCTGGCAGAAGTATCATATTGGCCAGTATTATGTGCAGGGCAGCATGAAGATGACGCTGGACGGCAAGGAAGCGGCACTGGACGGCACGGAAGCAGAATCGGTCGTAACATTCACTCCGGCGGATAAGGATGGCAGTCACAAGACCGGCTTTACGCTGACGATCGCGGACACGCATCACACAAAGAGGATCGTGATCACCTATCAGACCAAACTGGCAGACTGGAAGGAGGGCGGCCAGCAGTTCTGGGGCAGCAACAGCGGCTTCAACATCGGGAACAAGCTGACAATGTCGGCAAACGGCCTGTCCGCCAAGGCGGAGATTGAGGCAACGTACCGCGGCGAGAGCAGAATGCTGGAAAAAACGGTCGGCAGCTACGATCCCAAAACCCACGAGATCAGCTGGACGATGACGGTCAACAAGAACGAGATGCCGGTGCATAACGGTAAAATCGTGGATACGCTGGACAGCGAGGACTGGGAATTTGTGCAGGACAGCGTACAGTTCTCGGACGAGAGCGCCAAGAAAGCGATTGCGTTCAGCGACACGAAGCCGCAGACCATGACCATCGACCTGAACAATTTCGAGAAGGAGATCACGATTACCTACCAGACCAAACTGACGGAAGAGAGCCTCAAAAAGCTGCTGGGCAATAACACTCAGCTGACAGTGAAAAACTCCGCACGGCTGACCGGCGACGAGGTTGCCGATACTGTGAAGGCAGAAGTCAGCAAAACCATCGGTCAGGACGTACTGCAAAAGACGGTATCGTTCGACGGCGGCAATACTGCGACCTGGTGTGTCGATGTAAACCGCAATCATGTGGTCATCACCACGCCGGAGGGCACGGACCGCATCGGCATTTCGGATACGCTGCAAAAGGGTCTGGTCTATCTGCCGAACAGCCTGAAGGTTTATCAGGTTGACTTTGACGAGCAGGGAAAAGCAAGCAATAAACGTGCGCTGACCGAGGGCACGGACTACAAGGTCGATTACGATGAAACCAACCGCACACTGTCCATCACATGGCTGCATATGTCGCAGATGACGGAAAGCTATCAGGTCGAGTTCCAGACAAAGGTTCTTGTGAGCGGCACCTACAACAACACCGTGCAGTTTTTCGGTGTGGCAAGCGGCAAGTATGATTCCGAGACAGGCAGCAAAACATGGCACCTGTTCAGTGGCGGCAGTGCGAAGCTGCCGAGCGGCTCCGGTATGCTGCGTATCATCAAGACAGACGGCACAACGAAAAAGGCGCTTGATGGCGTAACCTTTGCACTCAAATATGCAGACACCGGCAAGACATTTATCACCGGTACGACGGACAGCGAGGGCAAGCTCGAGGTTGGCCCGCTGCCGGCTGGCAAATGGATTGTGGAAGAGGTCGCGACCAAGGACGGTTACAAAATCCCGACCGTACCCGTGTGGACGGTAGACATCACCTCGCAGAATTGTACCGAGCTTCCCGTGGAGAACTTCTCCGAGAAGAACGTTGCAGTGCTCACGCCGCAGGTCACCAAGGCGGTTTCCGGTGCAGGCGCACCGACGGCGGACTTTACGTTCACGCTGAAGGCTGACACGTCTGGCGCTCCGATGCCTGCGGCCAACACCGCAGCCGTAACGGTGAACAAGGGCACGGACAAGGCGGTTGCCTACTTCGGCCAGATTCAGTACACAAGCGCGGGCGATTACGAGTACACCATTCAGGAGCAGCCGGGCAGCGCTGACCACTTCACCTACGACACCAAGGCGTATAAGCTGTACGTTCATGTGAAGCGTGATTCGACGACCAATCAGCTTACCGCCACGGCCGCCTATGGCGAGAGCAAGGCAGAAAGCCTGACCATCACCAACAAGTACCAGCGCTATGTCAAGTACGCACCGGCAGTCACCAAGCGCGTGAAGCAGACCGGCCCGATCGCGGCTCCGGCAGATGAAGAGTTTGCGTTTACACTGACAGGTGATAGCGGTTACACGGATACCGTCAAGGCCAAGGCCGGTGCGGCTGCACAGTTCCGAGAGATCGAGTTCACCGGGCCGGGTACTTACGAGTTCACCATTACTGAAACCGAGGGCACCACGCCGTACATGAGCTATGACAAGACCGCGCACAAGCTAGTCGTTACCGTAACGGAAAACACGGACGGCACGCTCGCGGCAAGCGCCAAGTACGATGGCGCGGACGGCCTGACCGTTACCAACGAGTACCACGAGTTCGTCGCGTACACGCCTGAAGTCACCAAGAAGATCGACGGCGCGAATGTGCCCAAGGACAAGACGTTCACGTTCGAGCTCAAGGCTGATCCGGAAACTGCGGATGCACCGCTGCCGGAAAGGGACAAGCAGACGGCCTCTGTCAAGGATGAGGGCGTGGCAAAGTTCGGCGCCATCGAGTTCAGCAAGGCGGGTACTTACAAGTACATCCTCACCGAGAAGAACGGCGGTGAGCGCGGCTTCACCTACGACACGGCGGAGCACAAGCTGACCGTTACCGTCACCAAAAATGCGGCCGGTCTGCTGGAAGCAGCGGCCAAGTATGACGGCGCGGACAGCCTCACCATCACGAACAAGTACAGGAAGCCGTCCTCGGGCGGCGGCGGAACGGTAACGCCCGATCCCAAGCCGACACCCGACCCGGACAAGCCGACACCCGACCCGGTTCAGCCGAGTAATCCGGATAAGCCGTCCCAGCCGGACAAGCCCACGCCGCCGCATTATCCGATCGACAAGGTGCCCGACCCGAACGATCCGGATGCACCCGACCCGATCATCATTGATGACGAGAAGATCCCGACGAGCGAGTTCCACATCAAGGAAAACCCGGACGGCACGTTCGAGTATGTGGACGAGGACGGTGTACCGCTGAGCGAGTGGATCGAGAAGATCGAGGACGAGGACGTTCCGACCGGACCTGCGCAGCCGGAGCAGCCCAGCCGCGGGCCCAGGACAGGTACGCCGCTGTCCATCCCGATGATGCTGCTCATCGCACTGGTCTGCGCGGCCGGTGCGGCGGCACTGACTCTGTTCGAGAAGAAAAAGTTCAGATAATGGAGAAAACGGCTGATGCGGATAACGTATCAGCCGTTTCGGGTTAAGCTATGAAAAATGTGATTCGGACAATCAAATACGGGCTTCTCCTCGCGGTGCTCGTGATGCTCGGCATGGCCGGATGGCGTGCGTATCAGCTGCACCATGCGGATGCCGTCGTCAGCGAGCTGCGGCAGGAGATACAGGCGCAGCAATCCGCGCAGACAACGGAAACAGCGGACAGCGGGGAGCAGGCGGCAGCGCCGACGGCAGCTTTCCCGGACTTTCTCCGGCAGGAGAACGCCGACCTTGCGGCATGGCTGAGCGTGCCGGGCACTGAGGTGGATTACCCCGTCATGCTCACGCCGGACGACATGGAATCCTATATACACCGCGATTTCCGTGGAAATTATTCCGCGTGCGGCACGCCGTTTTTCGATACGCGCTGCGCGCCGCTCGCCTCGGCGGACAGCCTGCTCGTCTACGGCCATAATATGCGCGACGGCACGATGTTCTCCTCGCTCGGGCGGTACACGGATGCAGCGTTCGGACAGGCGCATGACACGCTCACGCTGCTGCTGCCCGAGGGCACACGAACGTATCGGCTGTTTGCGGTTGTGCGGCTCAGCACGGACAGCGATGCGGACTGGGCGCTGTACGGCTGCGCGGGCGAACTGTCGCAGGAGGCGTTCGAGCAGTATGTGCAGGCGTTCCGCGAACGGGCGCTGTACACCACCGGCGTGCAGCCGGCGTACGGTCAGCAGCTGCTCATTCTGTCCACCTGCGCGTATCATACGCACAACGGCCGTCTGCTCGTTATCGGCTGTGAGGTGCAGTGAATAGGGAAAAGAGACTCGGAAGAGTCCCTTTCAGCTTGTCAAAAAAGTCCGTTTTGGCCTTACGCCAAGGCGGGCTTTTGCATTTCCAAAGGAAAAAATAGCAGCACCGAAAGAAACTCCGTTGAAAGAGCTCCTCTGCGTTTCTTCCCCGGAGAGGGATTTTTTCTCTTCCATTTCCAGGCAGCCAGTTTCTTTAAATTCATGGCAGCAAATTTAAGCTTCACCCAGTTGGTAACCTGAGCCAAGCCTCTGTACTGCGTATAGCGCATACCGTGCTTTTCTTTTGCATCGGCAAACACTCGCTCGATCTTCTGTTGTCTTAACTTGTAGATGTCCCGGTACAGTGGTGTATGCCGCACATCTTCGGTCATCTCTACAAAGCGCTGCCAGATGTGCCTTGTGACCGTCTTTTCACACTTGGCGCTTTGTGTGCACATTGCCCTTGTGGAACACGCATTGCACAAATAGGAACGACTCTTGTATTCCCGGTAGCCGGCACGGTTTGTGGTAGAGTAATGTAGCGCTCTGTATTCCGAGCAGATCACATCGTCAAAGTATTCATCGTACACATAGGTATACCAGGGATGATTGCCGTCTTTGGTTTTGGGACGTGTATAGGCAGAGGTCAGAATCCTGCCGCTTTCAAAGATTCTTTTGCAGATCCAGGGTGTTTTGTAGGCACTGTCAGCAGCAACAATTTTGTGTTCGGGATAATGCAGGCAGATATCATCGTACAAGGGGTCAAAGGCTACGCTGTCGTGAATATTTCCCGGAGTAACGTGTACACCTAAGATAAAGTTGTGCTTGTCGCAGGCCGTATGCGCTTCATAGGCAAAAACTTTCTTGTGCTCTCCCTTGTGGAATACACCGCATGAGGGCGTTTTTACCGGATTATTCTCGCTTGTTCAGGTATTTGTTGCAATGAATCCGGATGAAACCCGCTATTTTGCCAATCCGGGTCCCGATAGCAAGTTCAATACAGATTACTATTTTCATTGGGCAGATTTTAATAACGAACCAATCAACGATTGGAAAAAGTAAATTCCTGTTGGGTGTGGAATTTAGCCTTACAAACTTATTCGCTGTTCTCCTATGGAAGTGGAATTATAAAAGAACCGTTTAGGTAAAAAGTATTGCACCATCCTGTAAAGGCTACGGATGGATTCCATGACCGTATGGAATGCGATGTTCGTCAGAAAAGAGCGTGACTGATTGAAAGTGATCCGTAACTCTGGTATAATTTGAATACCAAGGGGAATTGATGCTATAAATGATGCCATACGAATCTACCAAAAGGCATTCACGAAACAACGGAGTATCTGGAAGCGTTTCTCAGGAATTTGCTTTTGAACGAGAAGAATGAGCTTCATAATCGAAATCTACATATAAGTGGACTTTTGAATGAAGAAAAAGTGGATATTGGAAATGCAAAAGTGGATATTGAGAATGAAAAAGCGGACATTGAAAGCGTGCTTTCCGAAAAAGGCAGTAATTTCTCAGTAAAAACGACGGTTCATATTCATAGTAAATTCTGAAAATGCACTTTTCATAAGGAGAAACGAGAGATGAGCAAAATAATTCTATATCACGGTACTCCGAATAAAATTGTTACGCCGAAATTCGGCGGCGGAGATGAAAAACACGACTACGGTAAGGGCTTTTATCTCACCGAAAGTATCGAGCTTGCAAAAGAATGGGCAGTGTGCCGACCGAATGATGCAAACGGCTGGGTACATAAGTATGAACTTGAAACCGATGGATTGAAAATCCTCGATTTTCAGCAGTTAGATGTTCTCTCATGGCTTGCAGAATTGATGAAGCACAGGGATGCTGCTGATACGAAACGCTACCGCATGCTTGCGAAGAAATTTATCGAGAAATTTGGTGTGGATACAAGTGGATATGATGTAATTTGCGGTTGGAGGGCCAATGCTTCCTATTTCTATATCGCTAAGGAATTTGTACGGGATAATATCGACATTGACATTTTAGAGGAACTGCTTTCACTGGGCGGTCTGGGTATTCAGTATTGCATGAAGTCAGAAGCAGCATATGCCAATCTGACGGAGAAAACGGATGAACTGCTGCCCGTTCCGTATGCCGAGTTCAACGACAGATATAATCAGAGGGATATAACAGCAAGAAACCGTATGCGAGATCTGGTAGATTCAGATGCGAATACGGTTACGAAGGTGTTCAGCACGCTGTTTGAGAGGTGAGCATAATGCGGGCATATGCGGAAGCATACTTGAATGATGTGGTAGAAAATCAGGGAAAACTCTTCGATTTTGTCGCACAGCAGTATCCGGATAAGGATACGGAGGCGTTTATCAATACCTACATGGCGAGCAAAACAAGAAAGAGCATTGATGAGGCAAAAGCCTATGTCAATACGATGGACGCGAAAACGCTGTGGGATTATTTTATCAAAACAGAAAACTACCGCTTGGAAGCGGGCAAGGCTCTGGCAGGATTTATGCCTGACTGGATTGGTGAGTTTTACGCTTATTATCAGTGGTACTATAACCTGTCGAGCGCAGAATTGATCAAGAAAATCCCCGTATCTTTTTTGGAAAAGGCTTATGCCGGACTTCATGATTTGGAACTTGATTTGGCAGTACAAAAAGTGGGTGAAGTGTGATGCCTGTTATCTGCTTTCACAACGCAGACGAAGAAAACGGATACCTGAGCAACTGGTATCCCTCTGCATTTACGCTTAAAGGTATTGATTTTTCCTCGATGGAGCAGTATATGATGTATCGCAAAGCGATTTGCTTCGACGATGATAAGGTTGCCGCACAGATACTTGCCACAGAGGATGTTGCTGAAATCAAAGCTCTCGGACGGCTTGTGTCCGGCTATGATGAGAATCTATGGAACGGTGTTAGGCAGATTGTTGTCTATGAGGGGCTTTTAGCAAAGTTCTATCAAAATCCTGAGCTAAAAGAGAGGCTGAAAAGTACAGGAAGCGCAGTTCTTGCCGAGTGTGCAGTGAATGACAGAATATGGGGCATTGGACTGTCCATGCGCGACCCTGACCGTTTTGATCGAACCAAATGGAAGGGGCAAAACCTGCTTGGCTATGCCTTGATGATGGTGCGCGAAAAGCTGTAATTTCTCCATTCTTAGGAACAGTATGGTATGATAAACACAATGACCGTCCACAACAAGGAGGCTGCGACATGGGAATATATTTAAATCCGAGCAGCATTGGATTCAAAAGAAGTCTGAATTCAGAAATTTATGTCGATAAGACCGGATTGATTGAAAAGACGAATGCCCTGCTCGATACAGAACAGAAATTCATTTGTGTAAGCCGTCCGCGCCGTTTTGGAAAATCGATGGCGGTGAATATGCTGTCTGCATACGATGAAGCCGCTGGACTAAAAAGTCTAGATATACCGTCGCTTTTGAGCGTTGTGGGATTGGTTTGACACCAATTTGACACCACATATGAACAAAATGGCTTTACAGAAAGTAAGGAGTTATCCGTTTGGGATAGCTCCTTTTTTCGAATTCTTTTTATGAAGAAATTTCAAGCAAAAGCACTCCTTTCTCTCATAAAGAGATAATTGATGTATGTGCGCACTGATTAAATTTAACGGAGCAGTGTCTCCTCTTTACAATCAAAACATATATGTTGCGGCATACGTTCTGTACGAGGATGATTCTGGGCGGAATAGACTTGAA
>OLVP01001928.1_pt1 | contig 10952 bp, 9 predicted proteins | sample 1673281 | NCBI WGS metagenome assembly OLVP01 (sample SAMEA3178940, study PRJEB25190) | human gut metagenome | biome: human gut; feature: human-associated habitat; material: faeces | place: Austria | collected 2013
CGTTTAAACAATCAACAGAAGGATTTCAACAGACAGTAGAAAAGAACTACATCACCAAAAAAGGACTTAGCGAAGAATTAAAAAAGAATGCTTCCTTTACTATTTCACTTACAAACGATAATCATATTATACCAACAGATTCAACCGGAGAAAATGGAAATTATAGTGGATGCGAAACAACTGTTTCTGCTGTTTTTGGTTCAGAACTTGTAACTGAAAATTGTACGTTTACACAGTTGCCGTCACAAGGCGTAACCGGAAATTGGAACCCAAAGACATTTACATACACTGTAACAAATATGACAACTGATACTGGATATGTTGATATTACAGCTAAATATTCTGTCACAATTAGTGATAAACAAGAGATTAGATCTGACACAAAACGTTTTGTTTTGTCAAAAAGAAAAGACGTAGAAAATACAGTCGTATACACACTTCAATCGTCAGATACAATTATAAAAAAATTAACTGATAATACTTTTGACCCTAAAACAATTAAATTTTCTTCGTTTTACAGAGAAGGAAATTTATCTCAGAAAAAATATAACGGGGCTTTTCAAATTCTGGAATCAGATGGTGGAGTTTTTACAGAAAAATACTTCTCATCCGTAAAACAGTCAGAGATTGTATATACCCCAAAATCAGATAACGTAACAAAAATTCAATGTGTTTTATATAAAGAACTCGACAAGACAGATGAGTTAGACAGATATACAATCAACGTTATTTCTGATCAGACAGTTGATATAGGATGTCGAAATTTAATTCGAAATTCTAAAGATTTAATTTTTAATTCATATGGTCTTGTTAAGATATAAAAATTATTAGGAGGTGAGTGATTGGCTAATTTTGAATCTGTTAAAATGACTAATCCATATGGAATTGAAGACACGGTATTAAAATTATCTATAGACAGTGAACAGAATAGTTATAGATTATCAAATTTAATTACTGAGCCTGATAGCTATGTTTTTGTGATTTGGCACAAGACGAATACACCATGTACAATTTCTATCAACGTATTTGGAGAAATAATCACGTCAGAGTCAAATTCCCAGTGGACAAAAGTTGTAAAAGTTAAAAAGGTATCAGATGTATCAAATAAGAATATAGATATCACACCTCCGATAAACAGCACGACATTTTTTTACGAAGCATACTTATCAAGAGGTACGATTGATACTTCTTGGACTCCTGCACCAGAGGATGATGCGGAAGAAATTATCGGTTTAAAATCTGAAATAAAACAAACAGCAGAGCGTATCGATCTGACAGTTGGAAATATGGAAAAAGAAATATCGCAACTGTCAATACGTGCAGGAGAAATAGAACAAACTGTAAAAGATACAGAGAAAAATTTAACAAGTAAAATTGAAAGTACAGCCGGAGAAATAAATCAAAAAGTTGAAGACACAAAAAATGATTTAAAAGCGGAAATAAGTTTGTCTGCAGACAATATCATACATACAGTTGGGAAAAATCATGTTACTGCTATACGCTACATTAGAGATTGGTTAAATGGCAGTAATTTGGATAACCAAAATAGATGGACTGAAATAAATGTATTTTCTAAAAATGTAAACATTGCAAATGGAATTATCCCAATTTGCAAAGATGAAGATGGCTCTGCAATTACTATCCAATATCCAGAAAGATATACAGATGGTGATACATCGAAATATATTGAAGCAGAAACTGGATGGAAATGTTTAGAATTAGATTTAGGACAGGTTAAAAATGACATTGATTATATAACAATTTGGCATGAATATCCTCTTACAAGTGCAGAATTAGATGCGGTAAAGATATTCAATCATCGATTACAGGTTTCCACGGATGGCAAGACTTGGTTCACTTTATATGATTCAAGATATCAGCAAAGTGGAGGATACAAAGAGGATCCTAGCGGGAAAACTTATTATATAAATGATACTATAATAAATGATAACTTCTCTTCTGTTCAACAGAATATAGCAGGGATAAATACTACAATTCAAAACGTAGAGGAGAATTTAAGAACTGAAATTAAGGAAAGTGCAAATGGATTCAACGTAAATATTCAAAAAATATCGCAAGACTTGGAAAATGCAAAATCTGCACTGAACAATGCAATAGACTCCTTGAATACTTCGTTCAATGTTGAGTTAGGAAAAATTACAGGTATCATCGAAGGAATTGACGAGACGACTGATCAGAAGATATCATCTGCTATTCAGCAATCTGCTTCTGGTTGGCAAGGTGTTTTTAAGAAATATGGAATGTATAACGATGGTGTGTCTTCCGAACAAATAAATGTAACGATTGACGGAAAAGGCGTGCAAGTATTAAACCCATCTACTTCAAGAAGCACACAAATGACAACAAATGGATTTGAAGGATGGTATAACGGTAATAAAGTTTTCTGGATGCAAGAAGATGCCACAAAAACATCCCGTGTATATGCAGACAGAGGGGTAGAGTTGCCAACATTAAAAATGATTCCTTTGACAGTACAAGATAATAATAGTATTACACGAAATGGAATTGCATTTGTAAAAACAGGTGGTTCAAGTTAATAAAAGTTTTAAGATGTCGTGTACAGCATGACATCTTTTTATATAGATTGGAGAGTGATAAAGTTTGGCAGGAAGATACGAAAAAAGAATTGACGTTATTAACGAGACTGTAAATGCGGCTCAAAACACGTCCAACATAACAATTGCTCTGTATTTTAGGAGAACTGATTATTCTTATTGGGGATATAACCGTGAAGGAAGCGCATGGTATAGAATTGCGATAGAGGGAACTGGATATAATACAGGAAATGTTACTTGGACTTTTGATCTCAATGTTGGTCAGAATGTATGGGTTGAAATTGGACGAAAAACATTCACAGATATTCCTCATGATGCAAATGGTGATCTTAGTTTTACAATGTTTGGTGATATGTACTTTGGAACATCAGTGTCCCCAACGGCTGCGGAATTAGGTGGAACTGGACAGATTCGTAATGCATATTTTGGAAAACATATTGATAGAAATGTAAAGATTACTCAATTTGAAAAAAACAATTCTACTTCAGGAACGACTGTTGGGTTTAATTGGGCTACATCTGATAATATTAACGCATTACACTTATATGACGGCGACACAAAGCTTAAAGAATTCTCTGTTTCTGGCAAAACCGGATCAATTACATATGTAGTTACACCAAACAGAAATTATAGGTTTCAAATTCGTGTCAAAAAAACTGGAACAAGCTTATGGACAAATAGTGGATATATTGAACATTCTATTGGATATCCGTCAATCACGGGTGACTTCAATTTAAATATAAACTCTCCTATAAATCTATATTTTACCGGAATTACCCCAACATCGTCAGTATACTTATATGTTGGTTCAAAAGATGATAACAATTACTTTGCGGAAAAGAAAAATATACAGTCAAGTTATGTATCTATAACTCTCACATCTGATCAAAAAAATAAAATTTACAAACTTGCTGGTCTTAAAGAGTGGATTACTGTTGTTATTGTGCAGAACTTACATATCAACGGAGTAGAAACACCATATCAACAATATTCTGCGACAATGCAATTGAATATTTCTTCTACAGCACCTGTATTTACAAATTACTCGTATAGTAATATTAACTATTCTGTGTCAAATATTATTGGCTCTAGCAAAGCTCTTGCGAATATACCATGTATGCAAGTTCAAATTAGCACATCAAACAAAGCTCACTCTTCTGTTTCTACAATTAGTAAATATGTATGCACCATTTCCGGTGGCAACAACAATAGTTTTAGCAGAACATATGAAGCACAGGAATCACAATCAGATGTATTGATCGATCTTGGAGCGATTACTGAATATGGAAGATACTCTATATCTGTTTATGCTGTAGATGCGCGTGGAATATCTTCTTCGCCAGTAGTAAAGCAAAACGCTTTTGAAGTAATTGATTATCATGTTCCACTTGCTACTACATTTGAGCTGAAAAGACTAGGAAATTTTGAAAAGGAAGTAAGTTTAAATGTTGTTTGTAATATCTCTAGGGTAAGCGGATATAACACATCTTTTACTTCTTATTATAGATATTGTAGGACTGGAACAAGTATGCCTTTATCATGGACTACCATAACTAATATTCAAGATGGCGGAATTGATGGAAGTGATTATAAGAAAATAATAACAAATTCTAATTTTTTAACACTAGAAAAGGGAGAATCTTATGATTTCCAATTTAAGTTTAAAGACAGGTTTTCTGAAGTAGTAATCAATCCATCTTTGTCTCAAGGTGTTGCGCCACTGTCTGTTTATGAAGATGGTACTGTTGCCATAAATCGTGTTCCTGATTTCAATCAGACAGATAGGGCAAAATTGCAGATTGACGGCGATATCATGATAAACAGAAACAGTGATAGTGAAGAGGTATTTGTTTCAGAAGAACTTTATTCATTGAGAGAAACAGTGGATTCACTGAGTAGTTTAAATGAATTAACTAAATCAATTTATTTATTGATGCATCCTATTGGAAGTATTGTTATGACAACAAAAAATGAAAGTCCAGAGATTACTTTCGGCGGAAAATGGATTGCGTGGGGATCAGGAAGAGTTCCAATTGGCGTAGATGAAACTCAAGAAGAATTTAAAACGACAGAAAAAACTGGGGGAGAAAAAGAACATTGGTTATCTATACATGAAACCCCATCACATACCCATCCGTTAGAACCTAACGGTCAAGCACATTCTTTTGCATGGGGCGCAAAAAAAGGAAACGTATATGTTGCAGCAAATGCTGTTGGTGGTGCTTCTCCAAGTAATACTAATTATCTATACACTCAGCAAAATACTTGGAATCAAACAGGATCGAGTGGTTCAACTCAACCTCATAACAACCTTCAACCTTATATCACATGTTATATGTGGAAAAGAACCGAGTAAATATATTTGAAACGAGGTGATCACAATTTACACAATAATTATGAATGACGACAAATCTCTCACTGCTACTGTCGTCACAACACTATATCAGAGAGAGAAATTGGCAGATAAAATTCAAATTTTAATCCCTCCGAATTATGGAGAATTGGACTTGAGTGAATTTACTGCCACATTAAAATACGTGGATCAAGCAAATGTTCCACATGCAGAAATTTTAAAAAAAGATGCTGAATTGTATAAAGAACACATTCGATATGTTCTGCCAGTAGATACAGAATTAACGCAATATGCTGGCGATATTACAATTCGGTTAACATTCACAAAAACAGATATGGAAGCAAGAAAAGTGTTCGTAGTACATACCGGAGAACTTGTAATTAAAATTTCTCCTCTAAAAGACTACTACTCTTTCGTCCCAGATGAATCTCTTGAATTTGTTGATCAGATTGTTTCTGATTTACAGAATAAGATTTCAGCTCTGGATAAAATTGCTGATATATACGATAAAACAAAGGCAGATAATATTCAAATTAAAAATGGGAAAACACTGCAGTTGTTGTCAAACCATATTCCAATTGGAGACGAAGTTACTGTTTCTACTGAAGGATCTGGCGGAGATACAGGATGTGATGACTCATTTGACATTGTTGAATTTTAAAAATTAGGCGATAGAAAATCTATCGTCTTTTTATATATGAAAAATTAAGGAGGTACAACTCATGGCAGATTTAAAAGTGAAATTTGCAACAGGTGAAAAAGGGAAAATTGAGGAAGCAAAAACATCCGGAAAGTTGGATGCAAATGATTTCGTTGTCACAAGCGACACTGATGAACTTGCATTTATTAACAAAAACGGAGAAACAAAGTTTCTGAAGTCAAAATCATCTAAAGAGTACACGTTGAAAGGAACAGATCTTGGTGCTCTTAAAGCAGGACAGACAATTCCAAAAGAAATTGATATGGATGGTCTGCTTAATCTGATTACACAGAAATCAATTCCGGCAACTTATACAAAACCTAGCGTTACTTTAGTTAACAATTCAGGAAGCGCTGCAGGAAATGTTGAAGCTGGAACATCTGTTACACCAAAACTTAGAGCTACATTTAATAAAAATGATGCTGGTGATTTAACAGCTATTTCTATTAAAAAGGGAGCTGAAAGCGTAAAAGACGGAACAACATCTCCTCTTGATTATACTGGAGAAGCAATCGTTGTTGGTGATGAAACAGTTACATTTACTGCTTCTGCTACTTACAAAGAGGGAGCTATCAAGAATGATAATCTTGGGAATGAGTCACCAAATGGGCATATTTCTGCTGGTACTGTTACTTCCGGCGGATATTCTTTTACAGGTAAAAGAAATCTTTTCTATGGAACAGGTGTTGGAAACTTGCCAGAACTTAATTCTGCAACGGTGCGTGGATTGGCTAATAAACAATTAAATCCTGCGAATGGAAACACATTCAATATTAATATCGCACAAGGACAGCAATTTATTATCTTTGCATATCCTGCAACATTGAGAGATGTTAATCAGGTAATGTACGTTGAAACAAATGATACTGGAATGGCTTCAAGTTTTACAAAGACACTTGTAGATGTTGCAGATGCAAGAGGTGGAGAAAACGGAAAAGTATCATACAAAGTATTTAGCTACCGGATGTCCACGTCCGCTGCTGCAGGTATGACTTTTAAGGTAACTATTTAAATAACGAAGGAGGATTGTAATTATGGCTATTGATTCTAAAAATTTGCTTGTTGCTGTGAAGGCTTTTGCCCCGGCGAATCCGTTGCCACTAGATTCACGTTCATTGTGGGATACAAAACAGGAAGCCGAAAATTATGCTAAACAACCAAATGCATATGCTGGTCAGGTAATCACTGCAAAAGTAGATGGCAAATATAAGGCTTTTGTTCTTCAGGGTGAGAATGGAAATTGTACACTTGAGGCGGTTGGAGCAGATCCATCTGCACTGAAACAGTATGTAATTGTTGGAACAAGACCTGGATCTGGTCAGCAACAGGGGGTTATCTACATTGATACAAATGTAGGATACATCTGGGACGGAGCAAAATGGGTAAAAGTATTTGAAGATGTATCTACTTCTATTACAGATTTCCAGAAGAGAATTACAAAACTTGAAGGAGATATCAACCTGAAAGCAAACATTGCAAATGCTAACTTTACAGGAACACTGAAATTAGAAGGAAAAGATATCGCAACAAAGGAATATGCAGAATCTCTTGTAAATGCAGCAAAAACTGAGGTTCCGATTGTAATTGATGAAGACCATCCGTTCCCTAATGAAGCATACAAAGCTGGACAGAAATATGTTGTTGCTCTTGCTGGAACATATCTCGGACAGAAGTGTGAAATCGGTGATTTAATTCTTATCGTAAAAGATTATAATGCTGAGTCTGCATCTAATGCAGATGGTATCGTGCTGCAGACAAATATTGATGGAGCTGTTACAAGTGCAGATGCTTCTGCTATCGATGGCGAAATCGTTGTTATGTCTGGTGCAACTGGTAAAGTAATTAAATCTTCCAAGGTTAACATTTCAGCTCTTAACAACGCTATTGCAAAAGTGCATGAACATGCAAATAAAGCAAAACTTGACACATATGATAAAACGCAGACAGAATTACTTACTGCTGCTTCAACAGATGCACAAAGCAAAGTTGATGCATTAAAAGTTACTGTTGATAAAAAAGCCGATAAAGCTACTACTCTTGCAGGATATGGTATTGCTGATGCTTATAACAAAACAGAGATTGACGGTAAGTTGAAAACAATTTCTGATAATGTCAATACGAAAGTTGATGCTACAACAGTTGATTCTAAAATCGCTGCTGCAAAACCGGGTATCTTGTCTGAAGCAGCTAAATCTGCAAACGAAGCTCTTGAAACAAAAGTAGGTGATCTTGGAGAATCAGAAACAGTTGTTGACTATGTTAACAAAGCGGTTGGTTCTGGAGGAGCAGATGTGTCTGCACAGATCGACGAAGCATTAAAACAGGCTAAACAATATACGGATGATAAATTGTCTATTACAGAATTTTAGTCGTGAATAGCATAGAAAGTAGAGGTGCTATTTATGGCGAAAACAATATTAAAAGCACTCTCTACAGTTGAATCTAAGTTGCCCACGCTCCCACTTGAGGATGGGCAGCTTATTTTCGTTTACGATAAAAAGAAAATCGTGTTAGATAATCATGGTATTCGTACAGTTTACGAACAGATTCAAACAATTGAAAAGGAAGAACAACGTGTTGGTTTACTCGCACCTATTGATTCTTTTTATTTCGTAATCGAAACTTCTATACTGTGGAGATATGCAAACGGACATTGGATACAAATAACATCTCAACCGGCAGAAAAAATAATTTCAAAAGATTCGTACTTAAAGTTTCCTCCCATTGGATCTTCTAATCAAATTTATATCGATACAACAGAAAATGCTACGTATCGATGGGATGATAAGTCACTGAAATATTACTGCGTCGGGAGAGATTATATGAATATAAAAATTATAGATGGATGCTTTTGATTGGTTGTTACTTAGTAGCAACCTTTTTAATGGCTGAAATAGAAAGGACAAATATATGGCGAATACAACATTAAAAACACGTATCTTACTCAATAATAAAACAGCGGCTGAGTGGGCAAAAGACACGGAAACTGTCTGGCTTAAAGGTGAGTTCTTAGTAGAATCGGATACAAAAAAATGCAAAATTGGAGATGGTGTAAAGAAATATAATGAACTTACTTATGCTTATCTCACACCAGAAGAAGTAAATTCTATTGTTGCACAATCATCTCATACTCATTCTAATAAAGCCATTCTTGATGCTACAACAGCAAGTTTTACAACTGCTTTATTACAAAAATTGAATGCAATTGCTGCTGGAGCAGAGGTAAATGTACAGTCAGATTGGAATATTACAGATTCAAGTTCTGATGCATTTATCAAAAACAAACCAACTTCCATGCCAGCTTCTGACGTATCCGCTTGGGCAAAAGCGCCTACTAAGCCAAAGTATACAGCAACAGAAGTTGGAGCTGATCCTACGGGGAGCTCTGCAAAAGCACTTACAGATGCAAAAGCGTATGCAGATCAGAAAATTGCAGATCTCGTAAACGATGCACCTGAAACAATGGATACATTAAAAGAAGTATCAGACGCACTTGATGCAAATAAAAATGTAGTTGATGCATTAAATTCTGCAATTGGGAAAAAAGCAAATCAAGCAGATTTAACAACTCACACTGGAAATGCAGATATTCATGTGACAAAGGAAAAGAAAACTGCATGGGATGGAGCTGCTACACATGCTGGATCAGCACATGCTCCTGTAAATTCAGAAAGAAACACAATTATATCCATCAAAAAGAATGGTTCTGCTGTTCCGATTAATGAAGATCGCTCCGTGGATATTTCTGTTCCAACAAAAGTATCCCAATTGGCAAACGATGCAGGTTATAAAACAACAGATAACAATACGACATATTCCCTTGGAGTTGCAGCGAATAGTTCTGCAAATGGAACTGCAAAAATCAGATTGACAGGCAGTGATACAAAAACTACAGACATTGCAATTAAAGGAGCCGGTTCTACATCTGTAACAACGGATGCGGAAGGAAATCTTATTGTAACATCTGCTGATACAAAATATACACACCCAACAGGAGATGGAAATTTGCATGTTCCTGCTACCGGAACAACAAACAATGGGAAAGTATTAAAGGCAGGTGCAACAGCTGGCTCTGCAGCATGGGCGCAACTAACAAAAGCAGATGTTGGACTTGGGAATGTAGATAATACTTCTGACGCAACCAAGAGTGTTGCTTCCGCTGCTAAATTGACAACAGCAAGAAATATTAATGTAGGAGGAGCTGTTACAGCCACTGCTGCATCTTTTAATGGAAGTGCTGATGCAACGATTAATGTAACGTCTTTAAATGCAGCAAAATTAGTGCTTAATTCAGGAGATGTTTTAATTTTAGACGGATCAATTTAATTACGGAGGAGGATATGCTATGGAGGCAACAATCAAAGTTCAGCTTAAACAAGCTGTAAAAACAGAAAGCCAATGGCGTAGTTCTAACCCAGTAATCCCAGATGGTTGTATGGCTATTACCTCAGATAGAGGTAATGCCTACAAAGTTGGAGATGGATCGTCAGAGTGGAACGATTTATCATATAATACTGCAATTGCACAAGATGTATATTCGTGGGCGAAACAAGAAGGGAAGCCAAGCTATACAAAATCTGAAGTTGGTCTTGGTAATGTTGATAATAAAAGCAGTGAACAAATCAGAGCTGAATTGACAAAAAAAAATGTAGTTGATGCACTTGGATACACTCCTCTTGCTGCTTCTGCAGATTTATCTGTCAATAGTCTCACAATTGGAAATCACGCAAAATTATCTTATGACACGCAAAAGGAAGCATTAAAAATTTCATTTGTATAGGAGGTGACTGTTATGCCTGATTTTTCTGGATGGACTGGATATCAAACAATGGATGGAAATACAAACTGCCGTGCGTGGGCTGACTGGCAAACAACTCGCGTATTCAGGAATGGACAAGCTGGGTGGGATGTTAGAATTATTTTAAAAGCGAACAAGACAACATCGTTACCTACGTACGGTACTGGGAATACGCAAGTCGGTGCTCATCAAACAAATTCTTCTGTAGACACAAAGTATATGACTATCGTGCAGAGCGAAACAACATTTAGAGATGAGACTTTGTTTGTTCCAGCGGAAGCAGGCGCAGACATACCATTAGCAGCATATGCTAATATTCATATACCGAATGTAGTAAGTAAGGGAATCAAGTTTATAGTTACAGCCAAAAGAAATCTTTGGGGCGTTTATTTTGATGCAAACGGTGGATCTGGCGCGCCTAGTATAGAATAAATTAAATTTCTACTATATATTTTGAGGATAATGTATGATAAAATAGTGTTATCTAAGAAAGGATGAACACTATGAGAAAAACATATCTTCCTC
>OLVP01001931.1_pt1 | contig 10946 bp, 9 predicted proteins | sample 1673281 | NCBI WGS metagenome assembly OLVP01 (sample SAMEA3178940, study PRJEB25190) | human gut metagenome | biome: human gut; feature: human-associated habitat; material: faeces | place: Austria | collected 2013
AACTTTTACAAATAAAGCAGCTAATGAGATGAGGGAAAGGGTAGATGAAACATTAAAAGATGAAGATACTAGTGCAATGTGGATTACAACTTTCCACTCTTGCTGTGTTAGAATACTTAGAAAATCTATAAATAAAATAGGATATAATAGAAGTTTCGTAATATACGATAGTTCAGACCAAGTTACACTTGTAAAAGACTGTCTAAGAGAGTTAAATTACAGTGAAAAAGCTATGGACCCTAAATACATAATAAGTGTTATTTCAAATGCGAAAGATAAACTTATAAATCCAAAGCAATTTAGAGAAAAATATAAAAATGATTTTTCAAAATCAAAAATTGCTGATGTATACGCATTATATCAAGATCGTTTAAAAAGAAATAGTGCACTTGACTTTGATGATTTAATATCAAAAACAGTAGAGCTATTTAGAGAGCATGAAGATGTTTTAGATTTCTATAGAAATAGATTTAGATACATAATGGTGGATGAGTATCAAGATACGAGTAGAGCGCAATATGAGCTTGTTAGATTGCTTGCACAAGGACATCAAAATATATGTGTAGTTGGAGATGACGACCAAAGTATTTACGGATGGAGAGGCGCAGATATAAGAAATATACTTGAGTTTGAAAGAGATTATGATGATGTTCATGTAATAAAACTAGAACAAAACTATAGATCAACTCAAATTATACTTGATGCTGCCAACTATCTAATTAAAAACAATATAGAAAGAAAAAGAAAGAAACTTTGGAGTGAAAAGAAAGAGGGAGAATTAATAAAAATTCAACTTGCTGAAACTGAAGTTGATGAGGCGGAGTTCGTAGCAAATACTATTTCTACCATGGTTAGAACAGGGGAAAGAAGTTATAAAGATTTTGCAGTTTTATATAGAGCTAATGCACAGGCTAGACCAGTTGAAGATGCTTTAAATAGAGCACAAATACCATATAATATTTATGGTGGGACTAAATTCTATGAAAGAAAAGAAATAAAGGATATGGTTGCTTATTTAAGAGTAATCCAAAACCCACAAGACGATATATCGTTAAAGAGAATTATAAATGTTCCTAGAAGAGGTATCGGTCTTAGAACAATAGAAAAAATAGAGGATAGAGCAAGCTTAAAAGAAGAAAGTTTATATTCTGTTTTAATCGATATAGATGGAAATTCAGATATATCTAGAAAGGCAAAAGCGAGTATAAATGGATTTGTAGATATAATGTCTACATTCAGAAGTTTAAAACAAATATATCCTGCAAGTAAAATGATAGAAAAAGTTATGGATATTACAGGATATTTAGATGAATTAGAAAAAGATAAGAGCGAAGAATCTCAAGATAGAATAGAAAACTTAAAAGAATTTATATCTGTAGCAATGGAATTTGAAAGTAAAAACGAAGATACTAGTTTAGAAGCTTTCTTAACAAATGTAGCACTTACATCAGAACCAAACGAAGAGGAAGAACATGCAGATAGAGTTTCTTTAATGACTATACATTCAGCGAAAGGGCTTGAATTCCCGGTTGTATTCTTAACAGGTATGGAAGAAAAATTATTCCCGATAGCAAGAGCAATTGCATCTATGCAAGATACTCAAATTGAAGAGGAAAGAAGGCTTTGCTATGTTGGAATCACAAGAGCAAAAGAAGAATTATTTATGACTATGACAGGAAAGAGAACTCTATATGGAAGAACAAATCATTCAGTAGCATCTAGATTTATTGAAGAGTTGCCAGATGATTGTGTAGAAAGACTTAATAAGGTTCAAAAAGAAATCTCTTATTCAAAAGCAAGTTATAATATGCTAGATAAATATACTAAAAAATATATGAATACAGTTAACAAAGCTGAAATGGCTAAAAAGGCAAATGCTACAATAAAACAAAAAACAGATATAGCAGACCTTGATAATATAAAATTAGGAAGTAAAATACATCATCCTAAATTCGGAACAGGAACAGTAGTTGCAGTAAAGGGACCAGATATTACAATAGCATTTGACAACCAAGGTATTAAAACAATCAACAAAGAATATACAACAATTGACGTAATTAAATAATAAATGTTTAAAGGATGATGTAGATAGATATATCATCCTTTAAATTTATAATATAAAACATGTAAAAAAGGGGGATAAATATGAGTTTAGGTGTATGCCTTCCTGGTGGAGGAGCGAAAGGAGCATTTCAAGCAGGTGTATTAGAAGCTTTATATAACAGAGGAATTAAAAAATATGATTCATATGCATGTACATCAATTGGGGCGATGAATGGTTACTACTTATACACAGAAAATGTGGATAAAATGAAAAAGATGTGGATAAGTGAGAAAAACCTGTGTAGAAAACGTTTTAAATCTGTTGATAATATTATAGATAACAGTGAAGATTTTAAACCACTATATGAATTAAAAAAATATAGAATTCCAGAAAATTCGAGTTTTTATATTAATTACCTTCAAGTAAGAGATAAAATTGGCAAAGAGATAATCGTAGATATATCAAAATTTAATCATAAAAACAGAGTTGATTATATAAAATATAGTTGTGCATTGCCTTATCATCAATGGGGAGAGTTATTTTCGATTAAAGAAGTAAAAGAATATATAAAAGAAGGGAAGTTTGATGGATGTAATTTAGATGGAGGTATGGCACGAAATACATATATAGATCCATTGATTGAGAATAATGTGGATAAAATACTAATAATATCAACAAGACATAATTTTGAATTGCCGCAAAGAGTTAAGGAAAAAATTGATAACAATAAGATTGTAATCATATCTCCTAAAACATCTGTAGATAATAAAGAAATGCTAAATTTCTCATCGGAATTCTGTTCAAAAATGTATAAAGAAGGATATGATATTGGTTTAAAATTTGATTTAGATTTGCTAAAAAAATAATTTTTCTTAATAAATAATGCTTATTCATATAAAATTAAAAGAGAAAACCTATATTGTATATATAAAATAGACAAATTTAAGATTTATTTTTCAATAAAATGGTATATAATAAAATATGAAAATGAACAAATGAAAGGAAGAAATCAACATGGAAAATAAAAACCCTATAGTTACTATAGAAATGGAAAACGGAGATAAAATGGTAGCAGAATTATACCCACATATAGCTCCAAATACAGTAAACAACTTTATAAGCTTAGTAAAAGACGGATACTATGATGGAATCATATTCCACAGAGTTATAAAAGGATTTATGATACAAGGTGGATGCCCTAATGGAAACGGAATGGGTGGACCAGGATACTCTATAGCAGGAGAATTCTCAAGCAATGGATTCACAAACAACTTAAAACATGAAAAAGGTGTTTTATCAATGGCTAGAACTATGCAACCAAATAGTGCAGGTTCTCAATTCTTTATAATGCATGCAAGAGCTCCACACTTAGATGGAGAATACGCTGCATTCGGTAGAGTAATAGAAGGATTAGATGTAGTTGATAAAATAGCATCTGTTAGAGTAAACAGAATGGATAAACCACTTGAAGATCAAAGAATAAAATCTATGACAGTAGAAACTTTCGGAGTTGAATATCCAGAAGTTGAAAAAATGTAGTCATAATTAATTTTTGACAATAAAATACTATTTACATTTTTTCAATCTTCATTTAAAATATTTTAAAGAGTCTTAAAAACACAAAAAACACAAAAACACACACACCTGAGTGATAAGGCAAAATATAAACTGTAAATATTTTAGAAAAGCTATTGCGAATATATTCGTAATAGCTTTTCTTGCTTTTGCAAAAATAAAAAAACATCCCATGTTGTAGAGGATGTTTTTTATTTTAAATGTATAATTACATATTTTTAACTGCGCTAGTTAAGTTAGGTACTAATTGTTTCTTTCTAGAAACTACACCTTCAGCAAATACACCTTGATTTGCATCTACGTTGAATGCTTCAGATATTACTGAATCATTAGCTTTGTATAGTAAGTAAGAACCTTCTTTTATTATGTCAGTTATAGCTAATACTAACATATCATAATCAGTTCCGTTTATATAAGATAAGTATTCGTCTTTTTTATTTAATATAGAATCTATATCTAAAGTCATAACTTGTCCTATACCAACTCTGTTTCCGCTCATGTTGAATTCTTTGAAGTCCATGTTTACTATTTCTTCTATAGAGAATTCATCTAAAGAAGTACCAGCTTTGAACATATCCATTCCGTAAGCTTCATAGTCAACACCAGCTATTTTAGCTAATTCTAAAACTGCTTTTTTGTCTAATTCAGTAGCAGTTGGTGATTTGAATATTAATGTATCTGATAATATTGCAGATAATAATAAACCAGCTATATGTTTAGGAACTTCTACATTATTTTCTTTGTATAAGTTGTATATTATAGTAGAACAGCATCCAACTGGAGAAACTCTAACTGATATTGGTAAGTCAGTAGATATACCTCCTATTTTGTGGTGGTCAACTATTTCAACTATATTAGCTTGTTCTATACCATCGGCACTTTGAGCAAATTCATTATGGTCAACTAATACTACGTTCTTTTTAGTTGGGTTTAATAAATGTCTTCTAGAAACTAATCCTAAGAATTTACTGTTATCATCAACAACTGGATAAGCTCTGAAGTTTGTACTTAACATAGTTTCTTTTACATCATCAACATAGTCATTTTCGTTGAATAAAACTAAGTTTTCTCTAGTTATTATATCTTCGATTTCTGCACATTGATTTATTAAGTTTGATGCAGTATATGTATCAACATCAACAGATATAACAGTAACACCATTAGCTTTTGCTAATGCAGTTAATTCTTCATTAAGTGTTGCTTTACCTGTTAATATTAATAATGAAACTTTAGTGTCTATAGCGTATTCTATTATGTCATATCTGTTACCAACTATAGCTATATCACCTTCGCTTAAAAGGTTCATTATTTCTTCCATTCCATAAGATAAAGTAGTTACTCTACCATCGAAAACATCGTTACATTGTACTAATACTTCACCTTTTAAGTTGTAGCATACATTTTCTAGAGGTATGTTAACTTTTCTGAAATGTTGGTACATTAAGCTTTTAGCTATTTCTACCATAGTTATGATACCTTCGAATTTTCCGTCAACAGAAACTACTGGTAAAGTTTTAGTTCCTTTTTCTATCATTGTGTTGTAAGCGTTTAAAACTGAATCGCTAGGTTTTAAAGATTTTACTTTATCGTAGCTTAAATCTTTAACTTGGATTTTTACATCTTCAAGAACTTTAGGGGCTTTAACACCGAAGTAATCTAAAGCATATTGAGCTTCTTTTCTAACTTCTCCTAAAGCATAAGGAGTAGCTTCAACTCCTAATTCGTTTTTTAAATGTGCTAATGAAATAGCAGAGCATATACTATCTGTGTCTGGATTTTTGTGTCCAAAAACTAATAAACTCATATAAATAACTCCTTTCAACTATTTATAAAATAGTTCGAATATATTCTTATTTTTACTAAGGATTTGACAAACCTTAAAAATATATTAATCAATAAATTTATTATAACAAATAGATACCTATATTTGTTCATATAAAAAAAATAATGTATAAATTAAGTATGATATTTGTTACAAATACATATTTATTATACAATAAATGAAGATATTAATATAGATAATATAGTAAATATAAGGTCAAATTATGTAAAACTGCTATATTATAAAAAATCTATATTAGAAGGGGCCTATTAAGGCCCCTATTTATTTCTTGTAAGTTATTTATCTAATAAAGTTTTAGATATTATTACTTTTTCATATTGATTTTTTATGCAAAGTATTTGATTAGATAAGTCTAGTTCGAAATTTGCAAAGGCTGAAAATAAATCTATATCTCTCATTAAATGAACTGTAATAGTATCTAAATTTTTATTTATTCTAAGTAATACAGATCTTACAAATGGAAATTGAATTCTTGAATTAAAGAAATTATTTTCTCCAAGTTCAATATCTAAACATCTATAATTAACATCCACATATATATCTAAATCATCATCTTCTTCTCGAATTATTCTATATTCAAAATCACAATCAAAGTTTATTTTTCCTATTTGAATCATAATGTCCTCCAAATTAATTTGTTCGTTAAATCTAGATTAGTAATAAAATCAATTATATTAATTTAGATTTATTTTATATACTTATTAATAAAAAAACAAGAGCTTTCATTTAGGGGAATGAAAGCTCTATTAAATTGGGGGAGATTGAGTTAAATATTTAAATTACACTAGTATTATTGTTCAAATTTATAAATTATATACATAAAAAGAAAAATTTTTTTACAGAAAAGATAAAACTTACAAACTTGACATAAATTGTTAATTAGTGTATTATAAAAGTAACAAAAAAGTTACAAAATTGTAAATAAGACGGAAATTGATTACAAAATAGAAAAGATTTTATAAGGAGGAATAGGAAAAGTGAACAATAAAATAAAAAAAATAATTTCGGCGTTGGTAATATCTTGTACAATAGTAGGACAAGTAGCGGTACCAACAGTAGCAGATGCATATACTAAATCAAGCGCGGCAAAAACTACATATAGTACAAAAGCTACTAGTGTTTCAAAGGCTAAAAGTGTTAGCAAAATAAAAAGTCAAATAAATTCTACATATAGAAAAGCAAAATCAATATCAGGAAGAAGTAATTTCGCACATCAATGTTCTTTATATGTTTATTCTCAACTTAGAGCATTAAAAATATATCAAGTACCAGATACATATTGGAATGGTAGTGGATGGTACTACAATTTAAGATCAGGTGCAAAAACAAGCACAGGATATACTCAAAAGAAATACTCAGGGAAAACTTGTCTTAAAAAATTAGTAAATGCAAACGGTGGAAAAGATGTATACAATGTAGTTGTAAGTTTCCCAAAAAGCTATAGATCATCAAGTTCAGTAGGACATGTTTTATTTATACATGCAATAAAAAATGGAAAAGTATATTATTCAGATAACTATAGATATAATGGAAAACCAGAAGGTAGTGTAATTATAAAATCAGTAAACGAATTTACTAGCTACTTCTCAAGTAATTACGGTGGAATAAACGGGGCAGTACATTTTAAAAAATAATTTAGAACGGAATAAGAAGGATACGTAATAAAGATTATGTATCCTTTTTTTATTTTTATAATTAATTAAAAAAGATACTCAAAAAATAAAACTGAGACATTAATTTAATACTATTGCCTCAGTTTTTGTATTATAAAATGAATTATTTGTAATAAGAAATTATCTTCTTGGGTTTATAAAAGATGCTCCTAAGTATTTTTTGATATCTTCATCAGAAGAAAAATCATCTATTAATATTTCTCTATCAGAATCTTCAAGTATTACTAAAACTTCGCAGTTTCCTTTTAAGAATGCTTTTCTTACAGTCTCTTCTTTTACTTCTCTTACTTTAGTAAATCCTTTTTTAGTTTTTTCGAAATCCTTAGTGAAATAACTTTCCATCATATTTATAATTTTAGTATATCTGTTCATTTATATATAGACCTCCTAATTTATATTCAAAAATATGTTATAATAAGTTTTTGTATTAACTAAATAATTATAACAAGAGGAGAAAATTATGGCTAGTATAAAAAAGGAACAAATACTAGAAAGTATTGAGTTTTGCGAGAAAAATGGTTATTTTGAAAAATTAAATGATATATACTCTACACTTCCAAAAGGAGATTGTGCAGGATGCGGAAACTGCTGCATGGAATCTGTGGGAATAAATTTAATAGAGTTTTTAAATATATATAGATATTTAGCTGAAAAACAAGAGCTTAGAGAATGTTCTATTGAGAGAATAGTAGACTATTATTTTATGGAATTAATGAAAAAAAATTCATGTCCATTTAGAGATGAAAATAATAGATGTTTAATATATGAAGTTAGACCACTTAACTGTAGATTATTTGGTCATTGGAAAAAAGAAGATTACAATGCTAATTTAAGTAGGGTAATAGAACAAAATATGAATTATAAAAAGGATATGAAAAATTTATATGGGGTAGATATAAGCGATGAAGTTTTAAATTTCTCAATTAAATATTGTGAAACATTCAAACCCGAAAAAAATTATTTATCTAAAAAAGAAAGACTTAATTTTGAAGATGAAATAATGAATTTAGATGCTAGAATTTTAGGAAGTGAATTAATTGATATCCCTTATAAAGACAGAGGAATAGTAGAATACTTTATAGAAAGCATGTTATATTCTGATTTTGCTTATAAGGTTAAAATAAGAATAACAAAAGAAAAAAATATGAATGTTATAAATAAAATAAAAAGAATTTTGCTTACTAAATAGTATTAAAAACAGTAAAAAATATTTATTATCAAATAAATATACTTTAATAATATCAGGAATTAAATAAGTAAATTATATTAAATAAAACCTAAATAATTCATAAATAAGAAAAATATACATGGTATAATATATAAAGAGTTTAATGCTATTTAAATTTATACAAGGGGTGTAGTTTTTATGAAATTACAGAGAGTGTTTGGAAATACATACTTTATAAAAGGTGGTACCAATACAGGTGTGTATTTATTTGAAAATAAAAATGCATTATTAATTGACCCTGGTCTTAGTGGTCTAAGACCTAAAAATATGATTAATATGTTTGAAAATGAAAAAATAATACCAAAATATATAGTAAATACACATGAACATGAAGACCATGTGGGTGCTTGCCATCAAATAAAGAATGCATATCCTGAAATAGCAATTTTTGCTTCGGATGAGGCTAAGTTGTTTATAGAAAGGCCAGAATTATTCTCAGATTTTATTTTAGGAGGCAAGCATAATAAGTTTTTGACCGAAAAACTATTTCATAGAAATACAGAAAAAATATCTGTAGATGCAATAATATGTGAAGGAAAATTACAAAAAAATGGAGTTGATTTTGAGGTTATAAACTTAAAAGGACATACATCAGGAAGCATTGGTATATTAACTTCAGATGGTGTGTTATTTGCAGGAGATTTATTAATTGGAGAAGAAACTTTAAGCAAATATGATTTTTTATTTTTACAAGATGTAGAAGAGTACTTAAAATCATTAGATATAGTTAAATCATTAGATTTTAATTATATAGTATTAGCTCATGGCAAAAAAGTTTTAGACAAGAATGACACAATACTTTTAATAGAAAAACACAAACAAGCAGTGCATAAATATTTATGCCAAATAATAGAAAATCTCAAAGTGCCTATGAATGTAGACACTTTGCTTAAAAAAATTATAAAAGAAAATGAATTAACTTATAATTATAAAGAATATTATTTTTTTAGAACTTCATTAGTATCATTTATCAGTTATCTTGCTGATTTAGATAAAATTAATTATAAACTAGAAGATTCTGATTTGCTTTATTATACAAAAATAAAATAAATTATGGTAGAATAGAAATGATTGTTAATTTATTTGACGAAAGGTGAATAATATGAATTACGAAAAGTGGGATGAAATATTAGCTCCTTATCAACATGCAGTTGAAGAACTTAAAGTAAAATTTAAAAATATAAGAAAAGAATTTCTTACAAAGGGTGAATATTCTCCCATAGAATTTGTCACAGGGAGGACGAAAAAAATATCATCTATTATATCTAAAGCCAATAGACTAGAGGCTGAAGATATTGAAAAAGAAATTGAAGATATAACTTCAAAAATGAAACAGGAGGCAAATATACTTGGCTATATTACCGAGTCTATGCCGCCAACGTTGATCCAGCATGGATTGATCGATCATCTGGTCCCTTATCAGCAGTCAAAGATGCTGGAAGAAAAGATATGGGATATCTGCGGTCGTGATAAAGTGAGGCTTGATATTTTGGCAGACGCAGACCATGATGATCCATTGTTTAACACGCCGGAAAATGTGGAGGAACTTCGAAAGTTTCTGGATAAAGCCTTGAAAATTAATAGATAAATAACAGGATGGAAATGGAAAGAGAGGTATTTGTATGCCAGTAGATATTATAAAAGATTTTGCTTATGCCGGCTTTTTGCTTTTGGTCGGCTACATTCTTCGTTATAAGGTTCCGTTTTTACAAAAACTATATATTCCGGCTTCCGTAATTGGCGGTATTATCGGGCTGCTGCTTGGAAGTCAGGTGTTAGGGAAAATCTCGTCTGTTTCGCTGTCATTCTCTGAAAATATCAGCGCATTCGCTATGCCGCTCCTGGCAGTTGTATTTGCAACACAGCTGATTGGAGCAAAATTCAACAGGGACTCTTTGAAAAGCGGCCTCAATGTATTCCTTCTGAATTCAGGCACGGCATGCCTGCAGGTTGGCCTTTGCGCTGCAATTATGCTGGCTTTCATAGCGATGAGTGCTACGAAAGCCCCAATCGGGATGAGCGTGCTTCCGTTTACCGGGTTTTATGGCGGTCACGGCGTGCCAGCGATTGCCGCCGGAATCTTTGAACAGCTTGGACATTGGGATTATGATACAGCGGTATCGGTTGGAACTACATTCGCTACGATCGGCCTGCTGTTTGGTATCATTGTTGGTATCATCATCATCAATATTGCCGTCAGGAAAGGAATGATCGCGGCAAATGCCGGACTCTCCAGTCTATCCAAAGAAGAACTATCTGGCTTTGTCCCGGAAGAGAAGCGCATCTCTGCGGTGGATGGAGTGACCACGAATGATGCGATGAATCCCGTTGCTTTCCAAATGGCAGTCATTTGCAGTATTATTTTTTTCGCCTATAAGTTGATGGATACTCCCATCTCATTATTCAGCACATGGGGGATTACAATCTGCGCATTGCTTGTAAGTGTTTTTTATACAATTGCAGGAAAGGCAACATCGCTTGGCAGGTGGCTTGATCGTAAATCTTTGACAAATGTATCAGGCGCCGCATTGGAGTTTCTGATCGTTACTTCAATGGCTTCTACCAATTTAAGCGTTTTTGCTA
>OLVP01001933.1_pt1 | contig 10935 bp, 8 predicted proteins | sample 1673281 | NCBI WGS metagenome assembly OLVP01 (sample SAMEA3178940, study PRJEB25190) | human gut metagenome | biome: human gut; feature: human-associated habitat; material: faeces | place: Austria | collected 2013
AGGCCCTTTGTTTGTTCGGGACTACCGACATGTCTTCTTTTGATGATGCGCTGGAATTTCGTTTCAAAGCAGATACTACCTGGGCGGATGCACACGAGGACGACAAGGCGGCAGTTATAAGACTTTGGAACTGGGTAGATTCATGTAAAGGTAATCCCGCCAAATTCCTGGCGGAATATAACCAGTATTTCGGTAATGACAGCCCGTTTGCATGGTATCTGATTACCGATTACTTTATGGCCGTGGATAACCGGGCAAAAAATATGATGCTGGCGACCTGGGACGGCCTGATCTGGTATTTCCTTCCTTACGATATGGACACGTTGTTCGGTGTGCGTAATGATTCGGTACTGAAATACGAATATACCATTACCCACGCAAGTTTTGACGATAGTATCGGTAGTTATGCTTTTGCCGGCCATGATTCCGTTTTATGGGAACTGGTACGATCTTGTCCGGACAAATTGCGTGAAGTGGCAGAAACCTTGCGTAGTAATATGAGCCTTGAATATGTCCTGCAAGTATTTAACGAGGAGCAAATGGGTAACTGGTGCGAGCGGATTTATAACAAGGATTCGGAGTATAAATATATCCTTCCGCTTACCGAAGGGGTGACAACCAGCAGCGGAACCAGTTATTATAATTATCTGTATGCCTTGCAGGGCAGCCGTTACGCGCACCGTACTTATACCATTCAGAACCGTTTCGCCCTTTTGGATAGTCAGTACGTGGCCGGTACTTATCGTCGTGACAGCTTCGCGGCTTATTTCGGGTATAAGTTCGGAAACGATAACCGGAAAGTTCGGATTACAGCCTCCGAACGGTATTATTACGGGTACGGGTACACGTCCGGAACACCGCACCAAAGCGCGGTACTTGCAGAAACGACCGGTAGTGTGGTGGAACTGACAATGGACACGGATTTGATTGTAAACGATCCGCAATATTTCTACGGTGCAAGCCGTATTCGCGGGCTTGATCTGACGGATGTAAGCCACGCCATTGTCGGCACATTGAACCTGAATAACTGTACGGCCTTGCGTGATCTGAATATTAGTTGTGAGGCCGGACAAACGACACTTAACGCCCTTCTGGTGGGTAATTGCCGTAATCTTCGAAAACTCGACATATCCGGGCTTAAATCCTCTTCCTTTACCGGTATGGACCTTTCAAGCAATGCTAAACTTGAGACCTTCCTGGCCGGTGATACATCCCTTACCGGTGTGACATTCGCCGGCGGTGCGCCTCTGGCCGTTTGCGTCCTTCCCGCAACTTTGCAGACGCTGGAACTCCGGTACCTGAACAAACTAACCAATGCTGGGCTGCAGCTGGAAGGCACGGCAAATATCACGCGCCTTGTGATTGATAACTGTAGCCTGATCGACTGGAACACGTTGTTACAGCAATGCAGCGCGACCAGCTATCTACGAATTACCGGTATAGATATGGACGGGAACGGTAATTTGCTTCGCAGGCTTATGACAATGGGCGGCGTTGATGAAGACGGGGGAAACGTGCAGACGTGCCGCCTGGTAGGTACGTACCGGCTCACCCAGTCCATGTCGGATGAAGAGTACGCCGCCACCTGTGCACATTTCCCGGAACTGAATATCATTCAGCCGCAGTTTGTCGGTATAAAAATAGATCAGACGGTAGGAGACGGGGAAAAGATTACGAATCTGGATAACTCAACCGGATATGACTATAATACGGAATTTACCCCGTCTTCCCATATCCTGGAAGTGTTGGCGAAAAGGCCTTGCGTTCTGGCCAAAAAGACGGCGGAGGGTGAAATGACCTGTTATCCGCTTCATGATGAGAACCGGAACAAATACGCCGATAGTGAGAATGTGGAGAACGCCACGGATGCAGTATTAACCGGATCGGAAGGCGAAGTTTACGTATATGAACCTCATTACTGGTACAAGGGAGTAACGGACGTGCTGAATCAATGTCTTTACGGTTTTATTTCAAGTAATGAGGATGCGCCGGCAGCGGCAGGGTACACCAGTGTAAAATTTACCCGTGAAGAGCTGGACGTAACGGAAGGGATCGGGATTCGTAAGAATACGGATTACACGACCATTGAAGAGGCAAAGAACGAATACGAATCCGGATCGTTCGCCCTGGTGGATGTTCGGGATTACAAGCAGGTTCGTTTTCCCGGTCTGGCTTCCACTCTTTACGGGGCTGTATTTATAGATGATACGGGCAAAATAGTAAGTCGGGTCAGCGTTTCAAACGCGAACGGTTTTATCAATGGTATGTACTTGTTTTGTGCCGTTCCTGTAGGGGCAACGAAACTGGCCTTTACCTTCCTTAATTCGGCGACATTCGATTTCGTTTTACTCACAACGTCGGAAAGTGTAGAAGCGATCGAGCCGGACTGGGTAGAGCATACGGAATGCCTGGGCGGTGCTTATGAAGCCTACTTGATTGATGATGTGTTGCGTTCTGTCAGTGGAGTTTCAAGTGTAGGAACCATTTCACAAGCCCAGGCAATCAAATACGCCCAGAACCGAGGCAAAGGTTTCCAGCTGTTTGACTGGGAAATGCACAAGGACGTGGGTAATCTGCATTTCTTTAAATACGGTAATACCGATTCGCAGGGAGTTTGCGGATATGGAACAAACAATTACCAGAAAGTGACAGGCCTTACAAATGCGTTGGGAATACGTGATACGGTTTCTTATTATAAAGAAAAGGGCGGTTCCAATCCACAGGCGGAAGGTGCTTACCGGGACGGTGTAAATTATCAGTCCGTCAATGTACTGGGATATGAAAATTTCCAGGGAAACAAGGCGGAATGGTTGCAGTATGTCACGGTAAACAAGACAGCAGCGGACGGAAGGTGGTTTATTACCATGCCGGACGGAACGGAACGCGTTGTACAGGGAATTACTGTTTATAATGCGGATATTTATCCTACCCACATGGTTTGGGGCCGGTATATGGATTTGATTGCAGCCAAAGAAGGCGGTTCCACTTCTTCACATTGGTTCGACAGGTTCTATGTAGGTACCGGGCTTTCTCGTGTGGTGTATCGGTCGGGCAGCGGCGCGGGCGCGTGGGGCGGTGTTTCGTGTGCGGGCGCGAGTTACGGTTCGTCGAGCGCGGGTGCGTACGTCGGCGTTCGGCTTGCCTTCAGGGGCATAATACGCTGGGCGGGTAGCGTCGCGGCCTTTAAAGCCATAAATCAGGCTGATTAAAATAAAAAAATAGCAACGTAAAACGTTGTGCGGGTAGCGCGGGCGTCCGGAAGTACGACGGGTGCTGGTTCTTCCTGAAAATACAAAGGCGGATTTCCTCATATACACTCGTGTGGTGTATCGGTCGAACAACAACGCGAACGCGTTAGGCGGTGTTTCGTATGCGAACGCGAATAACGATTCATCGAACACGAATGCGAACATCGGCGTTCGGCTTGCAAACAATTAGAATAAAGAAAAAGCGCATAAGCCTTAAAAATTGGCGTACAACGGTGGGGACGTGTCCCCGATGTGGAGCCAAGAGGAATGAGCCTCGCCAACAGCAGCCGTTTACGGCTGGAAAGGGGAAAAATAAAGCGCAGGGCAATGGGGTTTGGTAGGAACTTTTTTCGAAGAAGCCCGGCCCGGGGAATTGAAGGCTAATTTAATTATCATGTGGAGAGAAGATAATATTATAGAAGAGATTGTCGAGGACTCCAATATAGAGGACGCCATAAAAACGGTATTGCGCAAAAGAAGACGAAAGCGCAGCTTTGCCGGGCGTAGAATACTGGCGGATGTCCCAAAGGCAGTAAAGAGGATCAGACAGCGGATAAAGGGCGGGCGGTTCAAGCTCGGAGGATATCGGGAAATGACCGTAGACGAAGGTAAGGATCGTACAATCGGTTTCCCTGGAAGACAGGATCGTTCTTAACGCCGTTATGAATGTGGTGGACCGGCATTTGAAAGTACGTTTTATCCGGACTACTTCCGCATCCATTAAAAACAGGGGTACGCATGACCTTTTACAGTATATCGTTAAAGATATAAAGGCTGATCCCCAAGGAACCCTGTTCGGGTACCAGTTCGATATAACGAAATTCTATGAGAGCGTAGACCAAGACGTTTTGCTGGATGCAGTGAAAAAGATGTTCAAGGATAAAATATTGATCGGAATCCTGGAAGAGTGCATTCGCATGATGCCTAAAGGCGTGAGTATCGGACTAAGATCATCGCAGGGACTTTGTAATTTGCTTCTGTCTATTTATCTGGATCACCGGTTAAAGGATCAGGAGGCAGTAGCACACTATTACCGGTATTGTGACGACGGTCTGGTGCTTTCCGGTAGTAAGAAATACCTTTGGAAGGTTAGGGATATCATTCATGAACAGGCCCGTAAAGCCCGCCTGGAGATTAAAAGTAATGATACCGTTTTCCCGATTACCGAAGGTATCGACTTTCTGGGATATGTAACCCGCCCGGATCATGTGCGGTTAAGGAAGCGTAACAAACAAAAGTTCGCCCGCAAGATGCACAAGGTTAAAAGCAAGAAACGTAGGCAGGAGTTAACCGCTTCATTTTACGGGCTTACAAAACATGCTGATTGCAAGAACTTATTTTATAAACTAACAGGAAAGAAAATGAAAAAATTAAAAGATTTGGGCTACAAGTACAAGCCTAAAGACGGACGGAAACGATTTACCGGGGCAAGGATCAAGTCGCCCGAACTGATGAACAAGGATGTGATCGTACTTGATTATGAAAAGGATGTTCCGACGAAAAACGGAAACCGGACTGTTATAAAGCTGGAACTCGACGGCAAGGAGAGAAAGTATTTTACCAGCCTGGAGGAAACCCCTTTCATTTGTGAATCAGCGGCAAGAGACGGAGAACTGCCTTTTGAAGCACATTGCGAAGGTGAAGTAAGTGAAAAAGGATTGATAATTATACATTTTACTTGAAATGATACGAATTTATGCAGACAGCAAGGCGGAACCGGTAAGATGCACCAACCGCCGCCGGGGAATCTGGCGTATTACGTGGGATTACCAGGAAACAGAGACAGCAGAAGGAGTGCAACGCAGTTACATGGAAGAGACGTTCGATCATCTACCCGCACTGGCAGAAATCAAGGCGGTTATTAATGAATGGTATAACCGAAAGATAACTGACACGATCGAAAGCGGGTACGTATGGAACGGCCTGAAAGTCTGGCTTTCCATGGAGAACCAGATGAATTATAAGACGGCGTACGATCTTGCCTTGCAGAAAACCTTCCTGTTACTTTCAAGCTCGGGGAAGAAGACAACCCGACGTTTTACGAGTTTGCAAGTATGCAGCAACTACAAGAGTTTTACACCGGTGCCGTGAAACATATACAGGAGACACAAAAGGAAGGCTGGGAACTTAAAAAGGCGATAGACTGGAGTGTTTATACGTTGGAGTAGAAAAGCGAAAGGGGGAAGCGGGAAACACGTTTCCCCTGATTTAAAAAAGTCCTTCAAAATGTTTTGTCTCTTCATGTACTGGCAACGCTTCTCCTTTTAGATATTTATTTGTGGTAGAAATATCCGAATGTCTTGCTTGATCGCGTGCAATAACAATCCCGGCTGAATTTGCCAAATCGCGAATACCGGTATCTTTTAGGGAATAAAACTGGTAGGAGTCAGGGAATTTAAGTAACGTACGTACTTTATTGAAATAAGTCCTGTAAGTGCGTGGTGTCGATTTCTCTTTTGAGGGTTTGAAATCTTTCCCGAATAAGTAACAATCATTGCTATAATTGAATATTTTAAGTTCGAGCATAGATTTTATTAAGATATCGTTTAATCCTACCATACCGTCTTTGCGGTTTTTAGATATACTTGAAGGGATAAATACTTTTTGATCCTTAATATAGATATCGGATAATTGAATATTTGACAGCTCATCTGGACGAATAAGGGTATAATATGCAAACTGGCAAAGTAGGAGAAAGTACGGATTATTTTTTTCTAAATATGTTCTAAGCTTCTGTAGATCATTGGCGGACAATGCGTCCCGTTTCTTTTTGTCTTCCGACAATGATTTGATATTCTCTACGGGGTTTTTGTCTATATACTGTTTTTCTAATAACCAGCTGCCAAAAGATGATAACCAGGTTCGATAATTATTCCTTGTGCGAGCTGATGAATCACGATCAATAAGAATATAATCCAAGAAATCACTTGCATAAGTCTTATCAAACTGATAAATATATATTATAGGATTGAAACGCTTTTTGTTGTATTCTGATAACACCCTAATTCTTTTTTTATAGTCTGCAAAGGTACTTTCTTTAAACACTTTGGACTTATGGAATTTAATTAGATATTTATTGTATAATTCCACAACATCATCGAACAATGTATATTGGCGGGAATTTGAAGTATCTGCCCATGGATTCCAACCAGATAAGAGTTGCCGACTTATATTTGCAATTAATTCCGTAGCCCTCTTTTTCCGGACACTAATTTTATCTATGCTATCCAGCATATATTTTTTTCGTTTCATTTTTTGTTCCAAAGGATCATAAGCTTTGAAATCAATATACCAATTTTTCCCGGTGTGAAGTTTGGGCAAAGTGTAGGGTATTATACTATTTAATGAGGCACCCCGTCTTTTAGTTGAACACATTTTTTTCTACGTTTTTGTAAACAGAAACGTAGTACAATTAAACATTCATATTAAATAAAGTGTCCGGTACTTGTCCGACCTATAAACGGAAAATAGCCGTAAGTTATTAACTTACAGCTATTTGACCTTGCACGGGAGGAGAGGCTCGAACTCTAATGACATTTTTTGCTTCCTCCTTTATTGAATGTCAAATAACTATGTTTCTGGTTAAGCATTATTATTATAAGTTGACTTGTCCGAAATATGTCCGCAGACATGTAATATTTATCTATTTTTTATTGTTGAATATTATTATTTCTAAATCATAGGTAAACATTTTAGTATATTGCGGCATCGATATATAGTTGAATAACTATTTTTTGTTTAATAAAACTTGTATTAGCCGTTCTTTCTCTTCGAGAAGTTTCTTTAAATAAGCAATTTCTTCTTCTTTATTAAGATTAGTGCCCGTATTATTTTCCGAAGGATTATCAAAGAAAATACCGGGAGAAACATTAAATACCTCTGCTATGGCTTCAAGAGTTTTAGTATTAGTTGACCCTGCTCTTATCATAGACTGAATAGTACTTTCATCCTTACCGATTCGGGAAGCTAATTCCCTAATTTTGATTTTGTTTATTTCGCATAAATCTCTTATAAGTAATAAATTAGCCATAATTTGATATAGTATTTACAATAATTAACAGGAATTATATAGCACATTATGCTAAATAAATCTATATTTGTGGTATAAATATAGAAATAAATAATAGATTTAATGTGATGCTATGGCAAAAAAAACTTTAAAAAGAAATCAAGACGGTGAGAAACTAAGAATGTATCTTTTGACTTTACCACTGAAAGATTCTTCTAAAATGGTGGTAAAATTGGCGGAAGCATGTAAGGTTCCACTACATACCGTTCATAATTGGCGGGGTGGATTGTGTCGTATTCCTGAACTTGCAAAGGATAAGATCGAGGAAGTAACAGGTGTAAAAATCTTCCATAGTGAAAATCTTCCTCCAAAAAGTGAATAAATACCCGGGGCGGCTTTTGCCGCTCCATATAATAAACGCCAGAGTGTGGAGATAACCCCGAAGGGCGAAAGCGGGTGTTATTGGTAGTTCGATGCTATCCTCCGGCACAGCTATAAACAACAATGAGCAAAATTTACATAGTAACTAAAAGGGAATCCGGAATATACGAAGAAGACGGCGTTTGGTTTTCTATCCTTGCCGCATTTGATACGAGAAATAAAGCAGAAGAATATTTAAAGAAATATGTAAAAACGGCTCCTAAAGAAGCTTACTACACTTTCTATCGAATAGAATCTGTTCCGTTGTTTCTTTCTTCTCATAAAGTGAAAATAAACAGACCGAAACATACGACCTATCCTATTGGTGAATTGGTAAAATTAAAAATAAGTGGTGAAAAATAATTCAAATCAAGAACAGAAATGAACAAAAAAATCTCCATAAAAGTAACTGAAGCACAACCGCTTCCTTGCCCTTATTGCAATGGTTTTTACGGTTATCAGTATAGTGATCTGTTTAGAATGAGTTACACGAGTGTGCATAATTCTGACGGCACATATTCCGGTGGGGAATATTCCGATGGAGTTTCCTTAAACAAGAGTAAAACAGCTTATTGTGTGAATTGTGGTACCAAACTACCTTTTACCCTAATACGTGAAGGTGAGGAACAAGTCGAATAATTAAAAATAAATAAGAAATGAAATCAACAATTACCACCCCTGATGAATTAACCACGCTACGAATAGAAGGCAGTAGTGGAACCTATAAAATATTCAGTAGCTTCCGCCCCATGGAATCCCCTGCGTTCGTGGATGCGGTAGACAGGAAGTATAATCTGGCGGAGATTAAGAATCTTTCCGGCGGAAAAGGTTATTTCCTGGTACACTTGAACAGAGAGCAGCAGGAAACCATACAGGAGGATTTAAACGCTATCCTTTGCGATAGTGTGCCATGTCTTCTATAAACTAAGACGATCTTAACGAAATGCCATGAAAGAAGACAGACGCCTAAGAAACCTACGTTATCAGATGCGGAAGAAAGGTTATCAGTTCGATACAAAGAACCTGGTGGCCATTATGCCTTCACATGACAAACGTTCCCTTCTCCAGGAAAGGAGATTAAGCAAATTCGGTTTTTCAATTCAATATAACATGTTTGAACAATGAAAGATAAAAATTTAAAATACATCGCCCACGCTATTATCGTGGTTGCCTTATGGGACTGATTGCCTTTGTCATTTATTATACGGGTAAAACCGCTTTTCTTTGGCTGTTATTATTCGTTTTCCTGTATCAACCTTGGGGAGACTTGAAAACAAAACAGGAGAAAAACAACGAAGAATAAGTAACTATGTAACTTTATAACGATGATAAAGGCAGAAGACATCTACAAAGTAACCAACAACGGGCTGGATATAATTCTACATTATTATCCGCAAGCCCGGGATTGTGTCGGAACCAACCGCCATTTCAAACGCCGGCCGTCAGAAGACGATGCGTCGGCCTGTATCAAATTGTTCGGTAAGGAAGGTTCCCAGCAGGTTTATAAGGTAACGGATTTCGGCGATACCGGAACGGCTCAAAGCCCTGTCGATATCTGCATGTATGAGGAAGGCCTCCGGTTTAACGAGGCTATCCTTAAACTTGCATCCATGTACAACGTAACCGATGAACTCAACCGTAACGTAAACAAACCGGATATCCGTAAGGTTCCGGCCTCCCAAGATCAGAAAGACGGTACTAAAATTTTCGAGCTTGCCGATCATCTCACCCCGGATCAGTTACGCATACTCGGCCCCCGTGTCACCCAAGAGAACGCCGAGGCCCTGCACTGGTATTCAGCCAAATATATAGGGTATGTAAAAAATCGCGAGGTAACCTATAAATACGCGACTGCGACATACCCTATCTTTATGCGCGAATGTCTGGTAAAACCGGCCGAAGGCGACACGCCCGAAGTGAAGTTCTATAAAATATACGAGCCCCTGAATCCGGACAAGCAGTGGCGTTTTTCCTACACCCCGGAAGGTGTCAAGCCGAAGGATTATATAAACGGTCTTTCCGAACTGAAAGCCTTATACCGGGAGTTTAATTCCAGGGAAGAAGCCGCCTTTAAAAAGAATCCGGCCAATGCGGAAAAGCCCTATAAGGAACAGAAGCTGCAGGAGGCGTTTATATGTTCCGGAGAGCGCGACGCCCTGTGCGTTAAATCGCTGGGCTTTTCCCCGATCTGGTTTAATTCGGAAACATATAAACTTTCCGAACAGGACTACAAGGAGATCATGAAATACGTTGAAGTCCTGTATAACATACCCGATATCGACACGACGGGCAGGGTGAAGGGTACGGAACTTGCACTGCGTTTTATCGATATCCACACGATCTGGCTACCGGCCTGGCTTACCACTTACCGGGACCAGCGGGGCAAACCGCGTAAGGACTTCCGGGACTTCATGGAATTACGAAGCAAGAACGAAGATTTCCGTAACCTTATGACGCTTGCCATGCCGGCCAAATTCTGGTATTCCAAGTTTAACGAGAAATCCCGGCAATGGGATCACAATATAGACGCGGACTGCCTTCACTACTTTTTACGTCTTAACGGTTTCTATTCGCTTCATGATGAAAATTCCAGTTCAACGAAATACATCCGTATTACCGGCAATATCGTAAAACTGATAAAGGCAAAGGATATCCGGAAGTTTATCCGCGGTTGGGCCCAGGATAGTTTTTTATCCCGCGATATAAGAAACCTTATTCTGAACAGCCCCAAACTGTCAGATACTGCCCTGGACAATTTGCAAGAAATAGAACTGGACTTTACCAATTATACCCATAATACGCAAATGTTTTTCTTTCCCGGTTGCAGCATGGAGGTAAGCGGTACCGGTATAAAGGAACATCCGGCCAACGGCAGCACATTGTCCCACTACGTTTGGGAAGAAAACGTACTGAAACACAAAGTTCGTCTTATGGAAGACATGTTTACCATTTCCCGTAAAAAAGACATAGAGGGCAACGATGTGTTTGATATCCGGATAAATGCCGTACCGTCTAACTTTTTCGGCTATGTAATCAATTCGAGCCGCGTTTACTGGCGTAAGGAACTAGAATACAATTTCGACGACAAGAGCGTGGGGGAAGCGGAAGCCTACCGGGAAAAACATAAATTCGATATCGAGGGGGAAGGACTTACGGCGGAAGAAGTCGCCGAACAGAAAAGAAATCTTATCAATAAGATATTTACTATCGGTTATATGCTGCATCGTTATAAATCCCCTTCGCGTGCCTGGGCACCAC
>OLVP01001939.1_pt1 | contig 10915 bp, 10 predicted proteins | sample 1673281 | NCBI WGS metagenome assembly OLVP01 (sample SAMEA3178940, study PRJEB25190) | human gut metagenome | biome: human gut; feature: human-associated habitat; material: faeces | place: Austria | collected 2013
ACCATCCTCTATATCTTCTCCATTTTTGTTACCCTGTCATTTTAAAGAACATCCTTACTTACACTGTTACATATTTTTCCGCTTCTTCTTTGCACTTCAACGTATTTCCATGCCCAATTACATATTCCGGGAGTTGGTGCTTCTGCCCTCACCGGTGGCGGTTTATTCACACCCATTTTAATGCTGATCAATGCATTTGCCATGCTTGCCGGTGCGGGAGGTGCTCCGCGTGCCGCGATTTCCATGGGGAAAAAGGATAACAGGACTGCAGAAAAGATCCTTGGGAACTGCTTTTCTCTTCTTATTATCATGGCAGTTATACTGACCTTTATTTTCTTTATTTTTGCCCCACAGATGCTGACCCTTTTCGGTGCAAGTGGTAAGACACTTCCTTATGCCGTTGCCTATTCCCGCATCTACATCCTTGGAAGTATTTTTGTACTGATCGTTATGGGAATGAACCCGTTCATTACAACACAGGGATTTGCAAAGATCAGTATGCTCACCACCGTTATTGGTGCAGTGATCAATATTATCCTTGATCCAATCTTCATTTTTGTACTGGATCTCGGTGTAAGAGGTGCGGCACTTGCCACCGTTTTAAGTCAGGCTGTCGGAGCTGTATGGATCCTCCGTTTCCTGACCTGAAAGAAAACCATTCTCCATCTCCGGAAAGAAAATTTCCGGTTACGCAGAGACATTATCCTGCCCTGCCTGGCACTTGGTATTTCCACTTTCGTCATGCTCTCCACGGAAAGTATCCTCTCCATCAGTTTCACCTCCAGCCTTTCAAGGTACGGTGGCGACCTGGCAGTTGGAGCAATGACCATCATTACCAGTGTCAGCCAGCTTGTTACAATGCCTGTGCAGGGGATCTGCCAGGGAGGTCAGCTGATCACAAGTTACAACTTCGGTACCAATAATAAAAAGCGGGTAAAAGAAGCCTTTTTACCAAGTTTAAAGCCTGCGTCTTTTTTACGACCCTGTGCTGGGCTGTTCTGCTTCTTGCATGCCTGCGAAAACTGATCCTACTGATCCCTCTCATCTTTATCCTGCCGCTCTTTTTATCTAATAAGGTATTTGCAGTTTTCCTTGCAGAACCAGTCAGTGATATCCTGGCGGCTGCCATTACAACCATAACCTTCTTAAGCCGCTTTAATGGAATATTGAACCCGAAAGACCTCTCCTCACCGGATATCCGGTAAAGAGAGGCCTCTCTTTTTCATTGATCTTCCATAATTTTTCTTTCAGAATTTTCCCTTTTTCTGTGATTTTTCCTTCTTCCAGGATCTTTCCTGAATCCTCCGGTAACAGATCACCGGTTTCTCCGGTAGCCCTGCTCATCCTGATATTCAGGATGTTCCATTGCACAGGGATTCTGATCACCACAGATTGTATAATCGCACCGGCATCCATTAGAACAGGTAGTTTTACGGATCAATTTAGCATGAATCAGTTCCATCCCCGTAAAATCCGGGTTGCACATTGCCGGCATAACTTCCAGCAGATCATACTTTTTTGCAAATTTGTATAGGCGTGGTTCTATCTGTTTTTATATGTGTTCCACTGTCCTAAGTACACAGACTGTACTGAACGGTGTTATCAATTTGTTATCAAATATCTGTTATCAATCAAAGATTCTCGTAATATCCTGATACCGGTTGATTACACGATAAATTTCTACATACTCATTATCTACTTTGTAGATAATCACATAATCTTCCCATATCGCATACTTATAGTCTGTCCAAAAGCTGACTCGTTTTGAAAGATCCGAACCCATTCCAGGAAACATCTGAAGATTTTCGAATTTGCCATAAATCTCCTTTATGGTCTTTGCCGCATTCTCCTCGTTATCTTCAGCAATGTAATCCCGAATGCTTTTTAAATCCTTTGCAACAATCGGGTTAATCCTCAATTTTAACATCCTATTCCCCCACGAGTGCTTTCAATTCATCCAAATCAAGCCATCCTTCGCCGTCTTTCACTGCTTCTTCTGCTTCTTGCAGCTTCATCAAGAGCTTCTTTTCTGCCCGATCACGTTCATAATCCTCAAAGTCCATAACTACAAAACGACCTCTGCCATTCTTTGTAAGATACACTGGCTCGCCTTTATGACAATTTTTTAGGACTTCATTATAATTTCTTAAATCAGATACTGGTAAAATACTTGCCATATTCTTTCAGCTCCTTCCTTGATTTCATATTTTTCTGCTACTTACATTATACACAAAAAGCTGTAAAATTCAACGCAAAGTTTTACAGCTTTTTAATTTAAAATCATTTTTTCATTTTCTTCCATATTCTCTATTACTTCTGTTCTCTGCAGATTTGCTGGAAGTCGAACAGTATAATGAAAATGTTGTCTTTCAGGGAATCATCGACTGTGCCAAAGCCGCTTTGGAACATGATATTCCGGTGGTTCTCGGAAACGATGTCGGCTGTCCCTGGATCATCCAATGCCCAAAAAAAGAAAAGCAGTCGAAAAAGAACTCGACCGCTTTCTCTGATCTTTCAGAACTATCATTTTTCTTCAGCTATCTGCCTATTTTGAGCAGGTGGCTTTTTCATTTTTCCCACCATAATCAAATTTTCCGTCATTTTTTTCTTCCAGTGCTTTGATCATATGATACGTATACTCATTATACGGAACTGCAATCCCCAGTTCCTTTCCCATACGCATCAATGCTCCTGAGAACATATCGATCTCAGTATGTCTTCCCGCATCTAAATCCTGCAAGGTAGAATATCTCGCAGTTGGCGGAACTTCACTTCCACGACTGGATGAATCATCCGCTGCCTTCAGATCGATCCCCTTTGCCTTCGCCACGGCTTCTAATTCTCTGCGGAGTCCATTACTGATCTCCTTCATGTGGATACTGTCTCTGTAGCATCCCACACCTGCACCAAGGATTGCCTGTGGAAGGTTATTACATACGTTCAGACGGAACTTGCTCCATATTTCTGCCTGAATCTGTTCTGTGGAACGATAATGGATTCCCGTATCTTTCAATAATTCTTCGATCGCCTGCACCCGTTCGCTCTGATACGGTGCTTCACCCTCGCCGAAAATGATACCAATCGTTGTCTCAGGATCAAAATGATATCCATCCTCTTCCTGATGGGATGCCACCTTGATCAGGGAAGGCAATACCGGTGCAGCCCCGATCTCTGCAGCGATCAGTTCTTCACTGTCCACTCCGTTCATCAGACTCATTACCGTCGTATTTTCTCCCACTGCCGTACGGATGCTGCCCATTGCTTCCGGTAAAGCACCATACTTCAGACATACAACCAGCAGATCCACCCCCTGTGCCTCCTGCGGTGTCCATACTTCGGGATTATACGTGACTCCATTAATCCTGCATCCCTTTTTCAGACGTTCTGCCCTTTCACCTTCTGCGATCACACCCAGCCGGATCTCTTTTTTCTGGGAGAGTCCCCAGATCACATAGGAGCCGACTGCTCCTGCTCCGAGAACTGCTACTTTTTCTATCTTCATTTTAGTATCTCCTTTCAAACGTGATCTGATCCAGTGCTTTTACTGATGTTCCCGGAAATGTTCTAACACCGACTCTCCTCTGCGATCTCTCTTGCCACAAAAACTCCACTTGCAGATGCATGAGACAGAGAATGGGTCACTCCACTTCCGTCTCCGATCACATACAACCCCTTATGCAGCGTCTCAAGATGTTCATCCAACTGTACTTCCATATTGTAGAATTTCACTTCCACTCCGTAAAGCAGTGTATCATCATTTGCAGTTCCCGGTGCGATCTTGTCCAGTGCATAGATCATCTCAATAATTCCGTCAAGGATACGCTTTGGAAGAACGAGACTTAAATCTCCCGGCTCTGCAGACAGGGTCGGTGTCATAAAGTTCTCGGCGATCCGCTCCGGTGTACTTCTTCTTCCACGGATCAGATCTCCGAAACGCTGTACCAGGACTCCTCCCCCAAGCATATTGGAAAGCCGTGCAATACTTTCACCGTATCCGTTGCTGTCCTTAAACGGTTCTGAGAAATGCTTTTCTACAAGCAATGCAAAGTTTGTATTTTCCGTCTGCTTTGCAGGATCTTCATAACTATGTCCATTAACCGTTACAATTCCGTTTGTATTTTCATTTACTACGATTCCATTCGGATTCATACAGAAAGTTCTGACTTTATCTTCAAATTTTTCCGTACGGTATACGATCTTACTCTCATAAAGCTCATCGGTAAGATGGGAGAAGATCACGGCAGGAAGTTCTACACGCACTCCGATATCCACACGGTTGGATTTCGTCGGGATCTTCAGATCCTTACATACCTGCTCCATCCATTTACTTCCGCTTCTTCCCACGGAAACAATACATTTCTCACATTCATCTTCTCCGTCCTTAGTAACCACACAGTATCCGTCTTCTTTCATCTCAAGACGGTCTACATGACAGTTAAACCGGAACTCCACTTTTTCTTTTAATTTTGCATACAGATTTTCAAGTACCACATAATTGATATCTGTTCCAAGATGACGTACAGATGCATCCAGAAGATTCAGCTTATTCTGCATACACAGCTTTTTAATGTGTGTACCGGAAGTGGAGTACATTTTTGTTCCTGCCCCGCCAAATTCTACATTGATATCATCTACATATTCCATCAGTCTGATGGCTTCTTCTTTTCCGATATACTCATAAAGTGTACCACCGAAGCTGTTCGTAATATTATATTTTCCGTCAGAGAACGCTCCTGCTCCGCCAAATCCGCTCATGATCGCACAGGTCTTACAGTTGATACAGCTTTTCACCTTTTTGCCATCAATCGGACATTTTCTTTTTTCCAGCGGATTTCCCGCTTCAAAAACTGCCACTTTCAGTTCAGGGGCTTTCTGCATCAGCTCATACGCTGCAAAAATCCCTCCCGGTCCTGCTCCGATAATAATTACGTCATATTTACTCATTCTCACAATCCTCTTTCTTTTTTCTTTCTCTTCTATTCTTATTTATTTTCCTGTACTTTCCGTTCCTTTTTTCTGCTCTTCAGTCAATTCTTCCTTTTTTGTCTGCTGTTCTGCTTTCACAAGCTGCTCTTTTTCTGTCTGCTGCTCCTGCCGCAATCCCAGGATTCCCCTGGTCAGAATCTTTACATCATCAAAAATATAATCAAATGCTCCTGCCTGGCACATATTAATGATTACCATTCCGACCGGCACTGCAAGGATCATCCAGATCACTCCGCCAACCCGGTATCCGATATATAAAAGTAATAATGTAACCAGTGGATTCAGTCCCACACTGTCACCGACCAGCTTGGGCTGGATCAACTGCCGTACTGCCTGCGTTACCACATAAATGATCAGCAATGCTGCCGCCACCTTATATTCTCCCATAAAAACTTCGTACACCGCCCATGGGATCATAGCGGTTCCCGTTCCAAAAAATGGAAGGAAATCAAGAAATGCAATCAGAAAAGCGATCAGGACAAAATAATGGATTTTTAAAAACCCAAGTCCTGCCAGCAGAATCAGGAACACAATCCCCATGATCTTAAATTGGGCTTTAAAATAACCTCCCACTGCATATTTCAGATTGTCCATCACCATAGCCATTCTTTTTGTCACAGCCTCTGGTGCGATCCCTTTCATCCAGTGAATGACATCTTCTCTCTGCACAATGAAAAAATAAGCCGACATGATCATCACAATAAACGATACCAGCATATAAGGAACCTTTTTCGCTGCATTTCCTGCTGCCGTAACTGTCGGTTCACTGACCTTACTCATCAGATTGCCCATATAATCGTCCAGATTTTCAACCAGTGATGTCCATCCGTTCTGAATCCCTTCCGGGAGACGCACAAAGACGCCCGACAGTGTCTGACCGATTTTTTCCAACCCTGTTTCTGTCTGCTCATACAGATCCGGGAAATCCCGGATCAGCCCCGTCACTTCCGTCACCAGACGGCTGACCGCAAAATAGCTGACCAGAATGATTGCCGCCAGTACCAGGATCACGATCAGTGCCGACCCCAGCTTTTTGACAATCTTCATTCTCTTCTCCAACCAGTTTACAAGTGGTGTCGCAATACTGGCAACGATCCATCCGATCACGAACGGCATCAGAAATCCGATCAGTCTGATCCCGATTACAATAAACGCTGCCGTGGCAAGGATACTGAATAAAAGGCTGACTGCGACCTGCCAGTATGGGCGTCTGTTTTCCATGCTTATGCCTCCTCAGATTGATTCAGATATTCTGTCTCGATCAGATCCCATATCTCATCCCTTCCCTGCTTTGTCTGGGAAGAAAATGGAATCACTTTTGTTCCCGGAACAAGTTCCAGTCCTTCTTTTAGGATCTTGATACATTTCTGTACCTGGCTTCTTTTGATCTTGTCTAATTTTGTGGCAATGATGATCGGCTGATATCCCTGCTCTACGATCCAATGATACATCATCTTATCATTTGCAGACGGTGCATGACGGATATCGATCAGAAGGAAAACCGCCCGAAGCTGACCGGATGTATGCAGATAACGTTCGATCAGCTTTCCCCACTGAGCTTTTTCCTGCTCGGATACTTTCGCATAACCATATCCGGGAAGATCTACCAGATACATTTCATCATTAATATTATAAAAGTTGATCGTCTGCGTTTTTCCCGGTGTTGCCGAAATCCTTGCATAGGATTTCCGGTTCATCAGTGCATTGATCAATGAAGATTTACCAACATTTGACTTCCCTGCAAATGCGATCTCCGGCTTGTCATTTTCCGGCAGAACACTTGTAATTCCACAGACAGTTTCCAAATTAATATTTTTAATTACCATAAGATCCTCCTTTATCTTACAAGTGCCGTTTTCAGCACCTCATTCATGCTCTCTACCGGAATGATCTCCAGTCCTTTCGTAATCTCCACTGACAGTTCTTCTACATCTGCCAGATTTTCTTTCGGCACAAGTACCGTATGTATTCCTGCATTTTTCGCAGCAAGCAGTTTTTCTTTCAGGCCTCCGATCGGAAGAACCCTTCCGCGAAGTGTGATCTCACCTGTCATTGCAAGATCTGCACGTACTTTCTTTCCTGTCACTGCGGAGAGGATGGCTGTTGCCATTGTAATTCCTGCTGACGGTCCGTCTTTCGGTACCGCTCCTTCAGGAATATGCACATGAATATCATGCTTTTCAAAGAAATCTTCCTGAATCGCATACTTTTTACTTACAGAACGGATATAACTGATTCCCGTTCTTGCCGATTCTTTCATGACATCTCCCAGCTTTCCGGTCAGCATGATCTCACCTTTTCCCGGCATAACATTGACTTCAATCTGCAAGGTATCGCCTCCTACACTTGTCCATGCAAGTCCACGCACAATTCCGACCTCCGGTGCTGCATTTGCCATCTGATACGTATACTTTTCTTTTCCAAGAAATCTGGACAGATTCCGGTCTGTTACTGCGATCTTCTCTTTTTCTGTCATCAGCAGCTCTTTTGCCGCTTTCCTGCAGACAGCACCGATCTTACGTTCCAGTTGTCTGACTCCTGCCTCTTTCGTATAATTATGTGCCATTTTCCAGATTGCTTTTTTACTGAAAGATAGCTGCTGTTCTGTCAGTCCTGTCTTTTCCAATTGCTTCGGAACCAGATGTTCCTGGGCAATATGCAGCTTTTCATTTTCTGTATAACTACTGATTTCAATGATCTCCATGCGGTCCAGCAGCGGACGCGGGATTGTCTGAAGACTGTTGGCAGTCGTAATGAACATTACTTCGGAAAGATCCAGCGGTACTTCCAGATAATGATCCCTGAACCGGCTGTTCTGTTCTGAATCCAGAACTTCCAGCAAAGCAGAAAATGTATCTCCCTTGTAGTCTGTGCTTACTTTGTCAATTTCATCCAGAAGAAGTACCGGATTTTTGACTCCCGCACTGCGGATTCCGTTTGCAATCCTTCCCGGCATTGCACCCACATACGTCTTTCTATGCCCACGGATCTCCGCTTCATCCCGGACTCCTCCCAGGGAAATCCTCACATAAGGCCGATTCGTTGCCCTTGCCAGCGACCTTGCAATGGAAGTCTTACCTGTTCCCGGGGGACCTACCAGGCAGAGGATCGGACTTTCTTCTCTCCGGGTCAGCGTTCTGACTGCCAGTGACTCCAGAATCCTCTCTTTCACGGTCTCCATTCCGTAATGATCTTCATCCAACACTTTCCGGGCATACTGAATGTCATTATTTTCTTCGGAACGCTTTTCCCACGGCATTTCAAGAAGTGTCTCAATATAGGTACGGATCACTCCATTTTCAGCCTGTGATCCGATCGTATTTTTGAATCTGCTGATCTCACGTTTCAGCTTTTCCTTTACCTCTTCCGGTGCTTCAAGCTTTGCTGCCGCCTCTTCAAACTCTTCTGCATCAGAAATACCTGAATCCTCCCCCAGCTCCTGTCGGATAACTTTGAGTTCTTCCCGCAGGATATATTCTCTCTGATGCCGGTCCACCAGTTCTTTGACCTTTTTCTGAATCTCTTTTTTAACATCTATGATCTGAATTTCATCTGTCAGTTCCGAGCAAAGTTTCTCATATCTTTTTTTAATATCCAGTTCTTCCAGAAGTTTCTGCTGTTCCGTATATGAAAATGGTACACTGCAGGCAATCTCATTGGTCAGCTTCTTCAGATCTTCGATCGAAATCAGTTCTTTCACTGCCTCCTTGGACATTTTTCCACTTTTGTCCGCATATTCCGTAAGAACCTCTCTCAGGTTTCGTGCCATCGCTTCCTTTTGTATCTCATCCTCTATGCCAAAATCTGTCTCTTCCAAAAGTTCAACTTCCGCTTTGAGATACGGTTCTTTTTCACTGATCCCGGTCAATCTTCCTCTCTGTTCTCCTGAGACAAGAACCCGCACAATTTTCTTCGGCAATTTAATGACCTGCCGGACTGTGGCAACTGTTCCGATACTGTATACATCTTCCTGTCCCGGATCTTCTGTCTCTATGGATTTCTGGGCAACCAGAAAAATCTTCTGATCTTCCATCATTGCCTGCTGTACCGCAGTGATCGAGCGTTCTCTGCTCACATCAAAATGTACGACCATCTCCGGCATGATCGTCAGTCCTCTCAGAGCGACCATCGGAAGGCTTTTCATTACGCTGTCCATTTCTTTTCCTCCGTTCTTATTTTTATGTCCTTCTATTTGAATCTATTCTTCTCCTCTTACAGACTACCATGCGTAAAAAAAGCGGGTGGATGGGATTCGCCATCACGCCCGCCTTTTTTATGCACTCTCTGATGTCAGGAACGACTTTCTTTCTTCGCCGTCACGCGTATATCTTGGCGGTTCTGTTCCGAGAACTGCTTCTTTCGTGATCCGGCATTCTTTAATTGTCTCATCAGATGGGACTGTAAACATCGTATCCATCATGATATTTTCCATGATTGCACGAAGACCACGGGCTCCTGTCTTACGCTTCAGAGTCGTATCGGCAATCTCCAGCAGTGCATCCTTATCAAACTCAAGCTTCACTCCGTCCAGCTCAAGCAGCTTCTGATACTGCTTTACGATCGCACTCTTTGGTTCTGTCAGAATACGGATCAGTGCATCCCGATCCAGAAGATCCAGTGACACTGTCACAGGAAGTCGTCCCACCAGTTCCGGGATCAGACCAAATTTCACAAGATCCTGAGGAAGTGCCTCCTGAAGCAGCACATCCATATCGTATTCATGCTTTGTTGCAATCTCTGCATTAAATCCGATCGACTTTCTGTCGATCCGGGTCTCTATAATCTTATCAATTCCTTCAAAAGCTCCACCACAGATAAATAAGATATTCGTCGTATCAATCTGAATCAGTTCCTGATGCGGATGCTTTCTTCCTCCCTGCGGCGGAACAGATGCAACCGTTCCCTCGATGATTTTCAGAAGTGCCTGCTGAACACCTTCTCCCGAAACATCTCTCGTAATGGATGGATTCTCCGATTTTCTCGTAATCTTGTCAATCTCATCAATATAGATGATTCCATGCTCAGCACGCTCAATGTCTCCATCCGCTGCCTGAATCACTTTCAGAAGAATATTTTCAACATCTTCTCCCACATATCCTGCCTCTGTCAGTGCAGTTGCATCAGCGATCGCAAACGGAACATTCAGAATTTTTGCCAGGGTCTGTGCCAGAAGCGTCTTTCCACATCCGGTCGGTCCCAGCATCAGAATATTACTTTTCTGAAGCTCCACTCCAAGATCCTGTTCTGCAAGAATTCTTTTGTAATGGTTATATACCGCAACGGAAAGCACCTTTTTGGCTTCATCCTGACCAATCACATATTCGTCCAGAAAAGCTTTAATCTCTTCCGGTTTCAAGAGATTGATGTCTGAAAACGGATTCCAGTCTCCTCCGTTTTCAAACTCCATTTCTTCTTCAATGATCTCTGCGCATACATCCACACACTCATCACAGATATAAGTCCCGTTAGGTCCTGCGATCAGCTTTCTAACTTGAGACTGTGTCTTATTACAAAACGAACATCTTACTTGATCGTCGTTTCTAATTGCCATACTCTCACCTCATATTGAAAGGACAGGTTCTTACCGACGTGTAATTACTTCGTCGATCAAACCATATTCTTTTGCCTCTTGAGCTGTCATAAAGTTATCTCGCTCTGTGTCAATTTTAATGACATCTAACGGCTGTCCTGTATTTGCTGCCAGAATTTCATTTAATTTCTGACGTGTCTTTAAGATATGTTCTGCAGCAATCTGAATCTCTGTTGCCTGACCTTGAGCACCGCCGGATGGCTGATGGATCATGATCTCAGCATTTGGAAGAGCAAGTCTTTTTCCTTTCGTTCCTCCTGATAACAGGAAGGAACCCATACTTGCTGCCATACCGATACAAATAGTTTCGATATCACATTTGATATACTGCATCGTATC
>OLVP01001943.1_pt1 | contig 10895 bp, 9 predicted proteins | sample 1673281 | NCBI WGS metagenome assembly OLVP01 (sample SAMEA3178940, study PRJEB25190) | human gut metagenome | biome: human gut; feature: human-associated habitat; material: faeces | place: Austria | collected 2013
TTTTCTTTTATTTTAACATGAAGCGGCTATAATAGCTATAAATATTTAGTTAAATGTCAACAATACAGTACACTAGCATTTTACACAATTAAGGCTAATGCAATTCATACATTTAATATAGATACAAACGAATATATGGCGTTGCCTGTTGTGGAAATAGCAAGAATTGCTGTAGATTTTGACTTCCAAGGGAATGGTTTAGGGAAAATATTATTTTATGATTATATAATACCTAAAATAAAAAAAGTAAGTAAGATTATTGCCATATATGGTATCATTGTATTTGTAGAATCGGAAAATGGTCAAGGAATACAATTTTATAATTCACTAGGATTTAAAAGAGCCAATAATGAAATACAAAAAGCAGTTGGCGATTCTTATAACGAAAAATGTGAATTGTATGTGCTGAAATTAGATGATATAAAAGAGTAGGGAGTAATCCTACTCTTTTATTATATTGGCGGATGTTTTGATTTTATAGAAACATATGTTCAGACTACTCTTCTATTCATTCTTAGTATATAATGAAAATGATACTAATGATGAATAATAGGAGAAAAATAATATGGGAGTAAGAAATGTTGTTCCAATACACGATATTGTAAAACCAGATATATTTGAAGACAAAATAGAATTAATATCAACTTGTGAAATGTCAATAGATGAATTGAAAGCTTTTGCACTTGTGTTAAAATACGCAGCAGTTGTCATGAAAAAAGATGGAATAACCAAAGAAAGTATCAAAAAGGCAAGTGTTGTTTTTTTAGGCGGTGACGAATTAATAATTGACGAAGAAGATGAAAAATGTTGTGCATCTACATTTTCATTAATCATTTATCATATGAATAGATTAAGGAAGGCAAATAATTTTTTAATTATAACTTATGCATATATAGAAGAAATTGTACATCATTTTTGGAACATTCATGACGAAACAGAAGTAAAATATAAAGGGTTAGAAATTATGAAATATCTAAATCCGAATGTAACAATTGATACTTTAAAAAGGTGGAATATAAATTGGAAATGATTTTAATTGAAAAAAACGAGATGAAAAATGATAATATTGAAAATAATTTAATTCTTGATGAATTGATATGTAATTGTGAAATTGCTAGAGATAAAACAACATTTGACTGTGTTTTATTAAATAAAAACGGGAAAACAACAGTGTAACAAATGATATTATTTTACCTGCCTTATATGATGTGTATTTGTTCGTGGGTTTATGACTGTTTAAAATTGGGATGGCATAATCCCACATTATGAGTTTTATATTTTTTTTAATAAAAATAGTAATATTTACTGCTCTGATTCGTCATCAATCGATAGAGAGATAAGATTTATTCTTATCAGAGAGATGAGGCATTATGCCCTCATAAGTGAAATAATTTTTAGTCAAGAGACATCGATTGAGATGTCTCTTCTTCGTATGTAAAATTTTATAAAAGAAGGTGAAGAAATGGAAACATGTGAAAGCCCTAATCAAAATGATTTTAATTCCATTGAACTACGTGCATCGAGCATTTCATTTAAAATTGATAATTGCTCTTACTTAAATCTACAAAATAAAATCGTTTCGATATTAAATGAAAGTAACGTAACTGTAGAAGATCTTGACAATTTAATTCAATTCTTAACAGATTCCAAGAAAACAGCAACGCTTAAATTTTAGATTCCTTTTATCCAATTATATAATATGGAATCTTTAATGCAAAACCCTAATCCTATATGTGATCCATCGTCTATTGTTGTTGCAGAAGCATAATGAATTCCTACGAGAATATAGGAATCATTATATTTTATAAATATAGGTGACCCACTGGAACCGGGAAATGACAGAATGTCTGTCAAGAATATCTCCTGATCATTATACTTTTTGGATATAGGGGTTGCTGTTATGCCACTTTTAATAATAGGACAACCAAGGGGATCTCCTTTCATCCCCTGTGGATAACCAAGCATAATAATATTCTCAATATTTGAACATTTAAAAAGCTGATCATTGTAGAAATCAGATATTTCGATAAATTTTATATTGTACTTGTAGTTTGATGACATAACAGCGTTTATGCCTATTACACCTATATCATACAGAGAATGACTTGATGGATCAATTTTTATTTTTGTTGTTACTATTTTATCGTCTCCATACATAGGAACTTTGAATTCGAATTCAGTACATCCGTCTACAATATGTTTATTACTTATAAGATAATAATTTTCTTTATCTTTACAGAAGAATCCAGTTCCTGTATTACAGATGTTCTTTTCATAATTATATGCTTTTATAAGAGTAGTTGTATAAATTATATTTTCTTCAGTGATCATTATTTATCCTCCAAAGGTGGTGAATCTAAAATTGAAAAATTTACACTTACTGCATTATAAAATATATGCATTTTTACATTTTACAAAATGTAGAATGATTATATTCTTATATTCATTAAACAAAAACAATCGTAAGGTATTGAACCAAATGCATAAAGATTTTTATTGGAAAATCGAAAATAATTTTGGTCTTCAAAAAAATGATTATCCATGTGAATGCCGGTTAGAAAAACAGCACAAATCATGTGACGACTTAAAACGAAGAATACGTGAGTTAGAAACAGAAATGTTATAGAAACATCTCTATCTCTAACTCTTCTCTCACGGTTTCCATGTATGACCACAGTTAGAACATCTATTGACTGTTTTATTACTTCCTAAGAATCCAGTCAGGATTGAGTAACCTTTTTGCCAGGCGGTTATGTTGGTTGATCCGCATTTAACAATTATTCCTTATTTATGAATAATTTTAATAATGCATTTTGATTTATTGCATCTTCGTCAAAAATTGATTGCAGTTTCTCAAAATTTTGGCTGTCTTTATGACGTTTTGACTTTTGAATGATTTTATCAAAATGTTCTTGTAAATCATACACTTCATTAGAATAATCATTTATAATGTTGTATATCTCTTCGGAATATGGTGATACAATTTCAAATTCAGGTATATCGTAATTATCTTTCAGATATTTATAATGTCCAACAAAATAACATAGCCATTTTATTTTATCTGTGATGGTTTCTGGATTATACTCAATATAATTTGACCATTCTTTTTTAATATTTAAATATTTTTGCTGTATGTGCATATCCATTGGTATTGCGATCTTTTCATCCTGTACATATATAGAATTCGATATTTCTTTTATCCTACTTTTCATTTCGATGTACGATGAATGTATTTCCGAATAGTATGACATAATGTTCTTATATTCTTCTATCTGTTTATTTTTAAACATAAGAGAATCGTATATGTGTGTAAATTCATGATACAATATGCTCTTCAAATATGTATCATTCAATGTAAATGCTTCCATATTTACATGTAGTTCATATTGATTTTCATATAATTTAGACGAATCAAATTGAAAGAAAAAATCAACGTCATGAACATATATAAGATTATCTACCGATAATTTAGGATAATCACTTCTTGAGTATTCTTTTTGATACTCTAAATATAATGAAAAAATATCTAATACCTTCATAAAATTTTCTCCAAAGGTGGTGAGTTAAAATTATTAAATTAACAGATGACGAAAAACAATTAGTTATAGATTTATATAAAATCAAATTAAAAATTGATGACATAAAAATGCAACAAAAATTAGACGAGTCGATGACTATTCTGTCGTATCCAAAATGCTCCGTTGAATCTGATTGGCTGTACATTTCTGAAAATCAGTTTATCTGGAACGGTGATGTATACCAAGTTAATTCTGACAAAACAGTAGGAAAACTTCCAGATGATGTTTCGCCAGAATTTGATCTTGATACTATTTGTAGAGAACACGAAAAATTATTGAAGAGAGTAATCGACAAATAAACTTCTGCTCTCCCAGCCACCTTCTTATATCTTCCACTTATGTCCACAGCTCTGACATACATTCATAGGCTTGCCGGAACCAAGGAATCCAGTGAGAAGTGAATACCCCTTATTGACAGTTGCGATTGAAGTTGATCCACATTTCGGACAACGTGGTTTAGATTCCTCTGCTTTCTTACGTTCTTCCTCTGCTTCTTTGGCTTGAACTTGTGACCGGAATTGCGACATTTTTAATTCATATTCTATGATATCGTCATCGTGCAGTTTTATCATTGCATCATAGAAATCTGTGGAATCTGAGATTTTTGACAGAATAATAAAATCATCATCCGGCATTGATGTCATGATTATTGGATGACCATATGGGCATTCTGTAGCAGTGTCTTCATAGAAATACACATAACCATTTCTATAAATTCCATCTTGTATTTTTTCTTTTTTGCATGTTGGACATATTTTTAAATGATTAACCATATTTATCCCCCTATATATTTTTAATTGCAAGTTATTTATATATAGTTTATCAGAACAATAGACGATTGTAAACTACGACTCTGATGCGGATAAATTCACATCTATTTTTGACAATTTTAAAAAGAAAACAAAACCTAAATTTAATCAAGATACATTGGATTTTGCAAAAGAATTCAATAAGCTGGGTAAGAATTCAAATATTGATAATATAGTTTCTCAATTTAAAGAGGTGGATTCTAGTGTTGTTGATATGGCAAAGTCTGTAAAAGATGGTTCTATGTCAATGGATGAGTTCATTGAAAAATCTACAAAAGCTACAACTACTTCTTCTAAATTCAGTAGAATGGCAAAAACTGCTGGTACCGCACTGAAGTCAATTGGTGCTACTGCTCTGAATATGTTTGGTGGTTTTCTTATTGCTGAGGGGCTTAGTCTTGCAATAAAAGGAATTTATAATCTTATAAACGCAGATAAGATTGCAATTGAAAATGGGGAAAAGGCTCAACAGGAAATTAAGGAAGTATTTGATACTTACAACGGAAAAGTCGATACGATTAAAACGCTAGGAAAGAAATTTGCCCAAGATGCAGATTCAATCAAGACCACAGGTGATGCTGTAGAATCACTAACTAAAAAATATGCAGAACTTAGAAAAGGTGTCAGTTCAGATAATACAAATCTTACTCTTTCTGAAAAGGAATACCAGGACTATCTTGACATAAGCAATCAATTAGCTGAATCATTCCCATCACTTGTATCTGGTAGTGATGCAGCCGGAAATTCTATTTTAAATTTAGGTGACAATGCGTCTGTTGCCGCTGACAAAATGGAAAAACTGCAAAAAACACAGATGACGTTGGCTCATAATGATATTGTTGATAAATCAAGAGATACATTTAGAGGTGCTTTTGAAGAAGCAGACAATATTGAAGATGAAATTAAGTCTTTAAAAGGTCAAGAAAAACAATTAAAAGAATCTTCTTCTCAAATTTCTTTAAGTCGAAAAGAAATAAAAGAACAGCTTAAAAATGGACATCTTATCTTCAAGGATATGTCTAAAACCGACGCAGACAAGATGGAAAAGGCACTTGGAGCATATGTCGGGAAAGAATTGGGTCGTGTCAGACGGTCTGACGTATCTTTGGATGGTCACACTATTGACAGAATCGAATTTACAATTGATCCTGTAGTAGATGAGAACAAACTTAATGAAGCAACTGATATGATTGAGGCTAGAGTTTTAGCTGGAGAAGATGAGATTGCAGCAAAAAAAGGTGAAATACAATCCAATATTAAAGCACAAGAACAAAAGCAAAAAGAAGTCTGGAATAGTTTTGCTGAAAGCACAGTAAAACCTTATCTTGAAACATCTGCTGCTATTTCTGATATGCCTGTTGAATTACTTAATGCAGTAGAAAGTAATTTACAGAATTTAGATTGGAAAAAACTTTATAAAGAATACGGCGGAGATGCCGATCAGATGCTTTTGGATGAATTAGTTTCACCATTAAATAGTCTTGAAAAGCCAGCGCAAGAAGCTTTGACGAAAGCACTTAGTTTAGACTCATCAAAAATGTCTATTGCAGAATATAACAAAGCTATTGATTCTGCTTTAAAAGATGTTTCTGACAGCAAGACAACTAGAGACGAATGGAAAAATAGATTCTTTAAATCTGCGATTGATTCTGCAACTGAAGATGCCAATGCATTAAAAGAGCAGTTTAAGGATGTAGAAAAAGAAATTGATAATTTAAGTGGAGAAGACCGAGAATTAGCATACCAAATTGCTATCGAAGATGAGGATTTCGACGGAACATGGCAAGATGTAATGGATAAGATCGAAGTCATGAAAGAAGAATCTGAGAATCCGATGACATTCAATCTTGGTACATTTACATCAGAAGTTGGAGATGCGATTGCTTTAATTGATACATTAAATGCTGCTCTTGCAAATAGTTATTCTGGAAAAGGACTAAGCGTATCTTATGAAGTAGACGAAGAAACTGGTGTTGTACAGTTAACTGGAGACATCGCAAATCTTCAAGCAGCTTATTCAGATTTAGAAGGATATGATCCATCTACTCTATTCGAAAGAACAGCAAATGGTGTACATATTAACAGAGAAGCTCTTAGACAATTACAGGCTCAAGAAGAAGCTTTGAACAAGTCTAAATGGCTCGAAGACGAAAAGAATCTTACAGATCAATTAGCAGTGGCTACCAACAAATTAGCAAATGCAAAGAATTCTGGAAGTGAATCTGAGGTTGCGTCCGCACAAGCAACCGTGGATTCATTACAACAACAGTTGGAGCAAGTTCAATTGTTGTCAGCTGCATATGACGGAGTCACTTCTGCATATCAGCAATGGATAAATGTACAATCATCTGGTGAAGATGGAGATATGTATAGAAACGTCTCTGAAACTATGAAAACAAGGGGCGATGCGTTATACAAAGAAGGTAGATATAATACAGAAGAATTTCGTGCAATTGCCGACTACTTCTCCAATGAAGATTTGTCTACTGCACCAATGGGAAAACTTGTTGCTGCTTATGAAAATGCTGCTAATGCAAGAGAAAGATACTTTACCGGGAATAAACAGGGTATTGATAATTTCATGGCTGATATGCAAAATGATGCAGAATTAATGTCAAAAGGGATTGTCAAAACACTTGAAGACGGAACTATGGAATTCCAAACCGGTTCAGATAAAATTTTAGCTGATAAATTCCATCTTAGTGAAGAAGCAATTCAATCTATTTTAAGAGCTGCATCAGAATATGATGATAGCATAAAAATAGGTAAAATTGACGGTTCAGAAGATTTTAACGCTTCTATTGATGAAATGAAATCAAAAGCTGACGAAGCTAAAGGTAAACTTGAAGAATTAAAGAATGCTGGAAATCAGAGTTTGGATTTGAATTTTAATTTTGACAGCACTGATTTGGCAGATTTAGATTCTCAGATTGAAAGAGCAAAAACAAATCTTGATCAGTTTAAAAATGCAGATGGACAAATCGACCTAAATATTGAAGGTGCTCAGGAAGCCGTTGCAATTTTACAAACCCTTATTCAGCAAAAGATTATGGTGAGTCAGCCGGCAATTATGACAATTGACACGACTGGACTTGATGAAGCTACTGCTGATACGGTTTCTAAGTTGCAAGAATTCCAAGAACAATTAAACATCGTTAATTCATTAGAGATGCAACAAGATTTTGGAATTCAAGTAGATACTAACCAACTTGATGCTGCAAAGGCTAAGGCTCAAGAATTATTCTCAGAATTGCAAGGAAAATCAGAAGATGGTTCACTTGAAATTACACCAGATGTAAAAGTTGATACAGGATCAATGGAGTCATTGGAGCAAAGTTTGTCTTCTATGACGCCTGAAATAAAAGCAAAAATTGTTCCAGATGGAAATGTATCTGATACTCTGGTTACTGGTGATATTAAGGTTGAAGACCAGACTGCAAAGGTAGATTATGTAAGAGGAGACCAAGAAGCCCCTGCAGACAGAACTGCTTCTGTTGATTATATTAAAAAGGGTACAACACAAATTGAACCTGCAGACAAGAGTGCTGCTGTAACTTATAGTAAGATTGGTGGAGAACAAGCACCTCCATCGGATAAAAACGCAAATGTTAATTATAAAAAAGGGGAACAAGAAGCACCGAGTAAGAAAAATGCAGTTGTCGATTATAAACGTGGATCACAAGAATTGCCTGATTCACCTAAAAGTGCAACTGTTAATTATACTCTTGGAAATGTTGCTACTCCACCAGACGCTTATGTAAAAGTACACTATGATACATCCGGAAAACCAAAAGGTAGTAGTCCAGCCAATGGTACTGCTCATTCACAAGGAAGTGCCAACTCTGGTCATGCATTTTCTAGTGGATCGTGGGGATTAAAACAACCTGAAAAGGGCGCTCTGATAAATGAATTAGGTGCAGAAATTATTGTCAGAAATGGACAATGGTTTGTAGAAAATAATGGATATCCTACTATCACTAATCTCAAAAAGAATGATATCGTGTTCAATCATGAACAATCCAAAGCTTTGTTAGAACGAGGATATGTTACTGGATCTCATGCTAAATTAGCATATGAAGGAAATTCTCATGCAAAAGGAACTGCATTTTCTGGGGGGTCTTGGACTTTTGGGAATACAGGTGGTGGAAACATTGGAGGCACCAACACTACTTCCAACAATCTCAACTCCGCATCAAATAATCTTGCCAAAGCTGCTTCTGATACTTCCAAAGCAGCATCTGATACATCCGAAGCTGCCGAGAAATTATCAGAAGCAGTATCCGGATACACGGACTGGGTTGAGGTGTTATTTAAACGCCTAGAATCACAGTATGATTTATTGATGAGTCAAATGGAGCGTATCGCACATCTCCCAGACAAGCAACAGAAACTGTATGAGGCAATGTCTAAGAACAGTGAACTACTGAATAGGACTCAGCAAGCAATTGGGACTTATCAAAGTCATTTTGATTCTATTGTGCGACAGAGTGGAATAAACCCACTTATCGTCCATCAGATTCAGAACGGGTCTATGGATATTTCAAAATACGACCAGGATACTCAAAAAATAATCAGCGAGTTGCAGTCTTATTATGATAAGCTCGTAGATTGTAATAAACAGTACGATGACCTCTTAAATAAACAGAGTGAACTGGCACAGACAGCATTGGACAATATTGAAGATTACATCGATATGATGACCGGAATTGAGTCCTCTGCTGTAGATTATCAGGAAGCATTACGTGAGTTAGCAGCTGCAAAAGGAGAATCTGCATATTCCGACAATATGTATGGCTCTCTGCAAGAATCTATTAAAAATCAACAGGATGTTGCAGGTAAATTACAGTCACAGATTAAATCATATCAAGATGAAATCAATAAACTCATGGCAAATGGGTATATGGCTGAATACTCAACGGAATGGTTTGAAGCACAAGCTGCATTAAATGGATTCAGACAAGAAGCTGCTGAAGCTGAGAAAACACTGATTGAATTACAAGATCAGTTAAGAGAACTTGATTTACTAAAACTGCAACAGGTTATTGATGAGTTAGACAGAACTGCAAAACGACTGGAAAACAATTCTGACCTTACAGAATCAAAAGGTGAACAGGTATCTGAGGAGGAATTGCAAAAGCAGATTGATAATGCGAATGCACAGATTCAGGCGAATTATAATAAGCGGAATGAACTGCTTAAAGAACAGGCGAAATATGATGTAGGTTCTGATAAATATAATGAAATTGCAAAAGAGATTGAGGGTCTTGATGATGCTATCTTTGATGCAATGGAGAATATTGAAGACCTCAAAAATAAAATCTGGGAAGTAAGATGGCAACCGTTCTTTGATGGACAGGAGGCATTAGGTGATCTGATTGACCAGACAGATGATTTAAGAGGACTTTTAAATAGTGATGCTTTTCTTGATAAGAACGGCGGTTTAACTGTAGATGGTATTGCAAATTTGTCTTTGATTAGTCAGGGTATGAATGCTGCAAAACAGCAAATCAAGAATTATCAAGAGGCATTGAAGAAGCTTGATGAGGATTTAAAGAACGGGAATATCTCAACAAGTGAATATAAGGAGCAGCAAAAAGAATTTCTCGATCAGATTTCAAGCTCTGTTAATATTGTAGAAGACTACAAAGATTCTATTGTTGATCTCTATACAAAGATGCTTGAGCAAGAGAATGAAGTTGCTCAAAAATCGATTGATAAGCAGAAAGAATTATTGGATATCAAAAAGAAAAATGCTGATTACAATAAGACTCTGCGTAAACAGGCTAGAGATGTAAATACATTGAAAGCCCAGATCGCTGCACTCGAAGGAACGAATAATGCGAGTGCTCAGGCTGAATTAAAGAGGTTAAAAGCACAACTTAGAGATGCCGAAGAAGAAATGCAAGATACCCGTGATGACCATGAATATGATGTGCGTCAGAATGGTCTGGACGGTTTGAGTGAGGATCTCGATAAGCAGCTGGAGGAAACATTATATGATGTTACTCGAAATGCTGAAAAGCAGGAACAAGTAATATCTCAAATGCTTGGAAATATTGTTGGAAACTACCAACAGGCTTATGACAAAATTCAGCAAATCATTAACAGTACAGGATTTGTACCGAATAAGGATTTATCCAATAATCTTGGAAATCTTGGTACAAGTAATGGAGCACAAGATCAGGTTGACAACAGCATGACTAACGCTCCTAATTATAGACCGGATGATTGGACGGGTGTGAATACCGGTCAGATTCAGAACGGAACAACACAGGATAAGAATGATCAGATTCAAGGTGATATCAGCAAGAATCCAGACTTATCCAATAGACCTGTTGCAGAAATTACATTAAGTCCGGGGACACTTTCTATACAGGAAGGTTCTACAGGCACAGTTTCAGCGACAATTAGACCAAATGATGCAAAAAATAAGAGTTTGCAGTGGGTGTCATCAAATCCAGATGTTGCTACAGTTGCAAATGGAACTGTTCATGCTGTTAAAGCAGGT
>OLVP01001945.1_pt1 | contig 10877 bp, 8 predicted proteins | sample 1673281 | NCBI WGS metagenome assembly OLVP01 (sample SAMEA3178940, study PRJEB25190) | human gut metagenome | biome: human gut; feature: human-associated habitat; material: faeces | place: Austria | collected 2013
GTACAGTGGCAAGCAATGACAACATTAATTATGGTGATGTTATGTTTATGGCTGTTTCAGGGACAGATAAGGTGTATTGTGCATTTCGTGAAAAAAATGCAGAGGGTAAATATTCAGTTGTTGTATGTAGAAGTGATAATGGTGGGTATAACTGGGTATATGACAGCACCGTAATTTCAGGATGTAGTCAGTTTGTAGGAGCTCCGTGGCTGTTTGTGGCACAAAATGGAGATATGCAGTGTTATTATGATTCGGAACCTCTGGCTGCTGAAAATGGTGTATCCGGTGCACAGTGGATTGCAATGCAGGGAAGAGATGGTCTTACGGGAGCATGGAATAAGTACGGCGTAGTTGCTGCTTCAAGAGATGCTAATTCGTCTAAATTTGTAAGAGATGGAATGGCATCTGTAGTTGATTTAGGAAATAATAGAATCATGGTTGTGACGGAAGGTATTGAAGATAATAAATCGGGGGGCGTGTATTCTAATGTGGTAAGGGCAATACAGTCTAATGATGGAGGATATACGTGGAACTATTCAGGAAGAAAAATAGTTTATCAGTCAACCATAGATTCGGAATCCGGTAGAAGATATAACGCATATTGTCCTATGGCTGTCAGAGTTGGTAACGGGCCTGTAGGCGTGGTATTTTGTACTGATGAGGATTTCAAAGGCACACCTGATTCATCTTCAGAGGATGTGTCAAAGAGGAGAACTCATATTAAATATATAAGAACTATGGATAATTTTGAAACATGGGGACTTTTAACCGATATATGGACAGGAGGTTCTAAAGCATATGCTCCGGGAATTGTGGAAACTTCGCGAAATAACATTTTAATTTCCATAGATCATTTTTCGGGAAATCAGCGTTTTTATCATATGGATACTTTAGGAAAAAATAATAATTATGGGACAATACCAGGGACAGGAAATTTATTATACAGTACAAATTTTGGAGATTCATATGGCCTTGATTTTTATTCGGGATTAGTTTCAAGTATTCCTGTATATAATGAAAATATTATGTCCATTAATGGAGGAAATTCCAATAAGGTAGTTGTATCAGGAAAGGAATTTACTGATTTTGTTGTAGAGGCTGATATAAGCGTAAAGGAAGATGGCAGTAAAGACAGCAATCAGGGGGGGATAATTTTTAGGGTAAACAATCCTTACAGTAGTGTTTCAGATGGTTATGACGGATATTATTTTGGAATAGATGCATTGAAAAAGGAAGTTATTTTGGGGAAAGTCCATCAAAATAAATGGACTGAAATTGCAAAGAAGAAAATGACAATTGAATACAATAAATATTATCGTGTATCTGTAGCAGTGGCAGGGAATGAAATAAAAGGATATGTTAATTATAATGGTGAAAATTATGCCAAAATAGTGGCAGTTGATAATGATTTTTCAAGCGGTACAGTAGGATTTAGACATTGGCTTTCAGGAGCTTCATTTAAAAATTTAAGTGTATTTGAATATAATCCAAAAACACCGGAAAAAACATATACCAATTCAGTTTTAAATTCCTGCGCAGACCCGGATGTGTTGTATTACAAGGGAATGTATTATTTATATGCAACTAATACTGAAAATGCTAATTTAGGATTTAAAGTGTATTCATCTACTGACTTAGTTAATTGGACAGACAGAGGATGGGCATTATCTAAAAATGATGTATATGGTGACAGTGGATTTTGGGCACCGGATTTAATAGAAAAAGACGGTAAGTTTTATATGTATTACGTTGCAAATGAACATTTAAGTGTTGCAACAAGTGACTCACCTCTTGGACCATTTACCCAGACGAAGGAGGAACAGAAGCCTATGCATGAGGGTAAAGAAATAGACGCTCATGTGTTTAAGGATGATGATGGACAATACTATATATATTTTGTAAGGTTTTATGGAAAAAGCGGAGTAAGTGACGGTAATTACATTTATGGTGCAAAGCTTAATTCAGATATGAGAACCATGGATGATTCTACAATTACATGTCTTATTTCGCCGGAAGAAGCATGGGAAACAAATAAGGCAAAGGTAGCGGAAGGGCCGTTTATGCTAAAAAAGGACGGAGTGTATTACCTTACATATTCAGGTTCCCACTTTGAAAGTAATTATTATGGAAGTGGATATGCAACTGCCACCAGCCCGCTTGGAAACTATACAAAATATGAAAATAATCCTATTATGCAGTCTAATACATTAGTACATGGTGCAGGACATCATGGAATAGTGTCTTCCCCTGATGGAAGTGAGATGTTTATTGTATATCATTGCCACAGTAGTCTTACTAAAACAGAACCAAGAAGGCTTTGTATAGACAGGATTCATTTTACAAAGGATGATGCTGGAAAAACGGTTTTAGAGGTATATGGACCAACCATTACCCCACAGGAAATGCCAAAATCAGGCAATACCATTAGTAAGGGAATAGAAATAAACGGATATCAGATTAGTGCAACATTAGGTGGAATGAGAACTGTGTACTCAGTAGATTCCGTAATAAATCAAAAGGAAGTTATAGGATATGGTATGCTTTATTCATTAGCTGACTATGCAGATGAAGAGGATATGCATGTTGGAAGCAGCAGTAAATATGTTAAAAGCGTGGAGGGAACAAAAAACGGACAGCTGTCAATAAATGCTTCCGACTCGGATATAGCCTCAAGTTATGCAATGACAGTGTGTTTTACATCAAAACAGGCAGCTGAGTATACAGACAAATGGACAGTGAAGGCATATGCAAAGTTAATTGACGGGACATATGTATATAGTGATGCAAAAACATTTTGTGCTTATGATGTGGCAGATATATTGTATAAAAACAGTATGATGAATAATATATCAGCTCACAATTATTTGTACGAAAATATACTGACTTTAGTTAATAAAGAGTACATTAAGGTCGAGTATTCTAAAAGTTCTGTTGTAAGATAATTGTTAAAATATTAACCTTTCTTGTATTGTCATATTTTATAGAGTAAAATATATAAATATAGTTAGGGTGTTTGTACACCATCGGATATAAAATTGAATACAAGGAGGTACGGGATATGAATGTTTATAAGACATCGGATATCAGAAACGTTGTATTTCTTGGCCATGGTGGGGCGGGAAAGACAACTCTTGCAGAAGCCGTGGCATATGCTACAGGAGTTATTACCCGAAAAGGACGTGTAGAAGACGGTAATACCATTAGCGACTATGATAAAGAGGAAATAAACAGGAAGTTCTCAATTAGTGCGTCGGTTATACCTGTGGAGTGGAACGGACTTAAGATTAACATTCTTGATGCACCGGGATACTTTGATTTTGTAGGGCAGTTAGAGGATGCCATGAGCGTGGCAGATGCGGCGGTTATTGTGGTAAACGGTAAGGCAGGAGTTGAAGTAGGAACCATTAAGGCATGGGAAATATGTGAGAGAAGACGTATTCCAAGAATATTTTTTGTTACTAACATGGATTCACCAAATGCCAAATACATGGAAACTGTAGAGCAGTTAAAGGAGCATTTCGGAAAGAAAGTAGCACCATTTCATCTTCCTATTTTAGAAAATGACAAACTTACGGGATATGTTAATGTGGTAAAAATGGGAGGAAGAAAATTCTTAGATGATGCAGGTAATTATACTGAAAGAGATATTCCTGATAGTGTGAAACCAAAGTTAGAGCCTGTCAGGGAGCAGTTAATGGAGGCTGTGGCTGAATCTGATGAAGAGTTAATGGATAAATATTTTGCTGGGGAAGAGTTTACATATGAAGAAATATCAAAGGCTCTTCGTAAAAGTGTAATAAGCTGTGATATTGTTCCGGTTCAGATAGGTTCAGGTGTAAGCTGTCAGGGAGTAAACAGCTTTCTTCAAACCTGTGAAAAATATTTTCCTAGTGCTGATAAGGCAGAGGTGCTTAAAAAGGCAACCAATGTAGATACAGGTGAAGAGGTAGTGGCGGATTTTGACTGCAACAAGCCTGTTTCAGCATATGTTTTTAAGACTATTATGGATCCTTTTGTTGGAAAATACTCCCTGGTAAAAGTTCGTACAGGGATACTGAAAGCTGGAGATACAGTTTATAATGCCACAAAGGATGTGGAAGAGAAACTTGCCAAATTATATGTTATGCGGGGAAAGAATGTAATTGAGGTTGACAGATTGGATTCAGGAGACATTGGTGCAATAGGAAAGCTGGCATCCACCAGAACCGGCGATACTTTATCTACAAGGCAGTGGCCTATAGAATATCATCCGACAACAATGTCAAAGCCTTATACATATATGGCATATCGTGCTGTAAATAAAGGTGATGAAGATAAAATGGCACAGGCTCTTACCAAGCTTTGCATTGAGGATTTAACACTGAAAACCGTATCAGATGAAGAAAACAGACAGTCGTTGATTTATGGAATCGGTGAACAGCAGTTGCAGATTGTGGCATCAAAGCTTGAAGACAGGTATAAGGTAAAGGTGGAACTTACAAAGCCAAGAATAGCTTTCAGGGAAACCATAAGAAAGAAGGTACAGGTACAGGGAAAACATAAAAAACAGTCAGGAGGACACGGACAGTACGGAGATGTTGTTATGGAGTTTGAACCTTCAGGGGATTTGTCAAAACCATATATTTTTGAAGAAAAGATATTTGGTGGAGCTGTACCTAAGAATTTCTTCCCAGCGGTGGAAAAAGGTTTACAGGAATGTGTTAAGGCAGGACCGTTAGCAGGTTATCCTGTAGTGGGAGTTAAGGCAACTTTAACAGATGGTTCCTATCATCCGGTGGATTCTTCAGAAATGGCATTTAAAATGGCAACCATTATTGCATTTAAGAAAGGATTTCTGGAGGCAGGACCTGTTTTGTTAGAGCCGATTGCTTTACTTAGTGTTACGGCACCTGATAAGTATTCATAATGGGAGATTTAAATAAAAGACGGGGACGAATACTTAATATGACTCCAAAGGACGGAAAGCAGTTAATAGAAGCGGAAGTTCCTATGTTAGAGTTATATGGATATTCTACAGCCCTTCGTTCCATAACCGGTGGAAGTGGTGAATTTGAATATGTTGTATCCCGTTATGAACAGGCACCTCCTGATGTTCAGGAAAAACAGATACAGGACAATGCTTAAAAATAATCAAGGGGAAAGAGTAAATCTCACCTTGACAATATGAAATATAAATTTTAGAATAAAGGAAACCGTTGACTAAGAGTAAGTAGTCATGTGAGATGTTTTTCAGAGAGTTGCCGTTTGGTGTGAGGCAATAGACTATCAGTGATGAATGGACTTAGGAGGGCAGCTTGAAACTATTTAGATGGAAGTAGACGCTGACGGAGACTCACCGTTAAAAGAGAGCGCATATGATGGTATGCAGTGAGTGAATGTGTTATACATTAATTTGGGTGGCACCGCAGAAGTATTTTATGGCTTTTGTCCCTTAATATTTAAGGGACAAAGGCCTTTTCTTTTTGTTTATCCTATCAATGAGAAATTCCAAAATCTTCTGTCCCAAAATCATTATTATTTTTTGAGGAGGACATATGAACACACAGAAATTTGAAGAAATTGAACATTTACTTGAGGAAAGGATTAGGGAAAATGTAAGTATTCCCATAATCAGAAAAGATTTCATTATTGATTAATACATGATTTATGAGGCAAAAATTTATGGAGATGATTGTGTTTTGCTGATATGTTCCATACTAACTGATGCTAAACTTAAGCAATATATTGAAATTTCCGATGAATTAGGATTGTCAGCTTTAGTGGAAGCTCATGATGAGGAAGAAATTAACCGGGCATTAAAAGCAGGTGCAAGGATGATAGGTGTTAATAACAGAGATTTAAAAACTTTCAAGGTTGATATTTCAAACAGTGAAAGACTTCGCAGGCTTGTTCCGGATAATGTATTGTTTATTGCAGAAAGCGGCATTAAAACCAACGAAGATATAAGAAGGCTTAAAGAAGCAAAAGTTAACGGAGTTCTTATTGGTGAGACGCTAATGAGGGCAAAAAATAAAAAAGAAATACTTGATGAATTGGCAAAATAGCAGAAAGGAAGAAAAGAGATGAGCAAAGGAAGATTTGGTATTCATGGCGGGCAGTATGTTCCGGAAACATTAATGACAGCCATAAACGAAGTGGAAGAAGCATATGAATTTTATAAAAATGACAAAGGGTTTAATGAGGAATTAACAGATTTATTAAACAACTATGCAGGAAGACCGTCACTTTTGTATTATGCAGAAAAAATGACAAAGGATTTAGGGGGAGCAAAAATTTATTTAAAGCGTGAAGATTTAAATCATACAGGCTCCCATAAAATAAACAATGTTTTAGGACAGGTATTGCTGGCAAAAAAAATGGGAAAGACCCGTGTAATAGCAGAAACAGGAGCAGGACAGCATGGGGTGGCAACGGCAACGGCAGCATCTCTTATGGATATGGAATGTGAAATATTCATGGGAAAGGAAGATTGTGAGAGACAGGCATTAAATGTTTTCAGAATGGAACTTTTAGGGGCTAAGGTTCATGCAGTTACCAGTGGAACCATGACTCTTAAGGATGCCGTAAATGAGGCAATGAAGGAATGGACTAACAGAATGGATGATACATTGTATGTGTTAGGCTCAGTAATGGGACCTCATCCTTTTCCTACAATTGTAAGAGATTTTCAAAGTGTAATCAGTAAGGAAATTAAGGAACAGTTAATGGAAAAAGAAGGAAGACTTCCTGATGCGGTTATTGCCTGTGTAGGTGGAGGCTCAAATGCCATGGGAGCATTTTGTAATTTTATTGAGGATAAATCAGTTGAGTTAATAGGATGCGAGGCAGCAGGACTTGGAGTTGATAATCCTAAAAATGCAGCAACAGTGGCAAATGGAACAGAAGGTATATTTCACGGAATGAAATCACTGTTTTGTCAAAATGAAGACGGACAGATTGCACCGGTATATTCCATATCAGCAGGTCTGGATTATCCGGGAATAGGACCGGAACATGCTAATTTACATGATACGGGAAGAGCGAGATATGTTCCAATTACAGATGTGGAGGCAGTAGAGGCTTTTGAATATTTATCAAGAACAGAGGGAATTATTCCTGCAATTGAAAGTTCCCACGCCATTGCTTATGCAATGAAATATGCAAAAACATTAAGTAAGGACAAAATAGTAGTAGTAAACGTGTCAGGACGTGGAGATAAAGACGTGGCTGCCATTGCAAGATATAGAGGAGTACAGATTTATGAGTAAGGTAAGTGAAGCATTTAAAAATGGAAAGGCATTTATAGCATTTATAACAGGGGGAGACCCGGATTTAGAAACAACAAAGAAGCTGATTTTAGAAATGCAGGATAAGGGTGCAGATATAATTGAAGTGGGAATACCTTTTTCAGACCCTATAGCAGAGGGAAGTGTTATTCAGGAGGCAGACCTTAGGGCATTAAAGGGAGGCTGTACAACTGACAAACTTTTTGATGCAATTAAGGAAATCAAAGATGAAGTACATATTCCTTTGACTTTTATGACATATATTAATGTAATATTCAGATATGGAACAGAAAAGTTTATGAAAAGATGTGTGGAATGTGGAATTTCAGGGGTAATAGTTCCTGACTGTCCTTATGAGGAAAGAGAGGAATTAGCACCTTATTGTGATAAGGAAAACATAGATTTGATTCCACTTATTGCACCTACATCAAAAGAGAGAATTGCCAAAATTGCAAAATCAGCAAGGGGATTTGTATATGTGGTTTCATCTCTTGGAGTAACAGGGGTAAGAAGCAACATTACAACAGATATAGGGGCAATGACTAAAATAGTAAAAGAAAATACTGACATTCCGTGTGCCATAGGCTTTGGCATAGGTACTAAAAAGCAGGAAAAGGAAATGAGTGTATATGCCGATGGTGTTATTGTGGGAAGTGCCATTGTTAAAATTGTGGCAAAATACGGAAAAGACAGTGTTTCATATGTCGGAGAATATGTAAAAGAAATGAAGGATGCCATAATATAAACTACACTTCTTGAAAAATGACGATAATGTTGTATAATATAAATTTGAGGTCGAAGGTATTTTTCAAAAATAAGCTTTTGATTGTTCAGACCTTTAGCATGAATAACATCACACAGAGGTAGAAATTTTGAGTGTAAAACATAAACTTCAAAACAAAAAACTAAAGAATGCTTTAATAATGATTATTGAAATTTTAATTGTTTCAGGTATAATTTTTGGCGTGCTGATGTACTTTCAGGGAAAGGTAAATAAAGAGGCTGAAAAAGCCGGCGGTCTTAGTGGTAAAGGTATAGAAAATGAGACTAAAAAGGCAGATGTTGAGAGCTTGGATGATTATTATATCCAGATTAATAAAAAGCTTAATGCTTTAATTGTTTACCGTTATTCAAAGGATAGGAAAACAAAGACGGCATATAAGAGCTTTAGATGTTCCGTTGGACGTGATTTGAAAAAAGGAAAGTATAAAACATCAAAGACCTATTCCTGGCTTGATATTAATGGGAACTGGCATAAAAACAACACTATGTTTGGAGACGGTTCCTGGATACAGTCGGCAGGATACAACAATAAGTATAGCTATACTTTAAATAAAAGTTCATACAATGCAATTGGAAAGAAAAAAAGTTACGGAGCCTGTGTACTGTTAAGTGCCGGGGATTCTGACTGGATTTATGAAAATTGCAAAACAGGGACAGAGGTTTCTGTTGTAAACGGACAAAAGGGTGACAAATTACAGGTGCCTTTTGAAGAATTTACAAAGGCACAAAAGTATTGTGGCTGGGACCCTACCGACACAGAAAGTGACAATCCGTACATGAAAATAAAAAACGGAGAGCTTGTAAGTGGAAGCGGTACTGTTTATGTGGAAAGAGGCTACAAACCTAATTATTTAGGTAATATTTTGTTATATGATGAAAATGGTAAAAACAAAACAGGTTTAGTTAAATACAATAAAATAAATACTGATGAAACAGGAGATATAAAGGTTACTTTTAAGTATAAGCTTTCTTCAAAAAAGACTTTAAAGCTTACACAGAAATTTAAGGTTATTGACACGATACCACCTAAGGTTTCATGTTCTAAGGATAGCTTTGTATATGAAGTTGCAAGTAAAGACAAAAAAGACATGAATAGTGAGTCTAACATAACTGACATAACTAATATGGTTAAGGCATGCGCCTCTACCAATGAAAGTGGAAGCAAAATAACCGTATATACAGTTAATAAGGAAGAGTTAGATGAAGGAGAGTTTCCGGTAGTAATAAAAGCACAGGATTTGGCTGGAAATGTGGGTTCGTATCAGGTAATGGTGAAGATAGTTTTAAGAGATTCAGGCTCAAATAAGAAATATACACCACCAAAGGATTTAGAAAAGATAAGAAAGCAGAAAGCCGGTCTTGAAGAAACAACTAAAAAGCCGGAGAAAAAAAAGAAGAAAGAGAAAACAACAAAAGCTGTTTCACAGGATGAAACAGAAGAATAAAGGATATTAAAGTTAAATAAATTTGGCTTTAAAATATAAGTGGATTAATACCACACCATATTATACATGCATTTTTTTAGGAGGAATTAAATTATGGCAACACCTTATAATCATAAGGAAATCGAAAAAAAGTGGCGTCATAATTGGGAAATATCACCAATTAATAAAGATACCACAAAACCAAAATACTATTGTCTTGATATGTTCCCATATCCGTCAGGTTCAGGTCTTCATGTAGGACACTGGAGAGGATATGTTATCAGCGATGTATGGAGCCGTTATAAGATGCTTCACGGATATCATATCATTCACCCTATGGGATGGGATGCTTTTGGACTACCTGCAGAAAATTACGCAATTAAAATGAAGACACATCCTGCAAAATCAACAGCAGATAATATTGCAAACATTAAGAGACAGATTAATGAAATAGCAGCTCTTTATGATTGGGATATGGAAGTCAATACAACAGATCCTAAGTTCTATAAGTGGACACAGTGGATTTTTGTTCAGATGTTTAAGAAAGGACTTGCTTATCAGAAGGAAATGCCTATTAACTGGTGTCCTTCATGTAAAACAGGTCTTGCAAACGAAGAGGTTGTAAACGGATGCTGTGAAAGATGTGGCGCAGAAGTTACAAAGAAAAATCTTAAACAGTGGATGCTTAAGATTACGGCATATGCAGACAGACTTTTAAGCGACCTTGACAAGCTGGACTGGCCTGAGAAGGTTAAAAAAATGCAGACAGACTGGATTGGTAAGTCATATGGAGCAGAGGTTGATTTTAAATTAGAAAATTCAGATAAGAAGATTACAGTTTATACAACAAGACCTGATACACTTCATGGTGCAACATTTATGGTACTTGCACCGGAACATGCCATGGCAAGAGAACTGGCTACGCCGGAAACAGAAAAAGATGTGGAAGCATATATCCAGATGGCAGCAAATAAGTCATCAGTAGACAGACTTCAGGGAAAAGAAAAAACAGGTGTATTTACAGGAAGTTATGCAATTAACCCACTTAATGGTGCAAAGGTTCCAATCTGGCTTTCAGATTATGTACTTGCAGATTACGGTACAGGAGCTATTATGTGTGTACCTGCACATGATGACAGAGACTTTGAATTTGCAACTAAATTCAATATCCCTATTATTCAGGTTATTGCAAAAGACGGAAAAGAAATAGAAAATATGACAGAAGCTTATACAGAAGCTGTAGGAACCATGATTAATTCCGGTGAATGGAACGGAATGGAATCATCAGTTCTCAAGAAGGAAGCTCCTCATATTATTGAGGAAAAGGGCTTTGGAAGAGCAACTGTTAATTATAAGTTACGTGACTGAGTATTCTCAAGACAGAGATATTGGGGTGAGCCTATCC